>Ga0181535_10001148_pt1 | contig 35755 bp, 30 predicted proteins | sample PEATcosm2014_Bin_44_FD_119774 | JGI IMG/M metagenome (GOLD analysis project Ga0181535, IMG submission 119774) | Peatland microbial communities from MTU Mesocosm Facility, Houghton, MI, USA - PEATcosm2014_Bin17_30_metaG | ecosystem: Environmental > Terrestrial > Soil > Wetlands > Peat | place... | reverse complement strand
GTTTATCATCACCGCGTGGCCCTCGAGCCTGATCTTGTAATCGGGGAACTTCGAGAGCTTCTTGGCGAGGAGATCGAGGGTGTTCATGTTGCGGGCGGCCCGGTCCGCGGGCACGTCCTTGTAGTCGGCGGTATAGGGCTTGAAGACGATGCTCGAGACCCTGATGCGGTAGCCGTCGCCCACCTTCAGGACCAGGATATCGGTAGAGAGGGTCTTCTGGACGGTGCCGACGTTTCCGAACTCGTCGCGAAGCTTGAGCGTGAGCGAGTAGTCCGAGGCCGATTCCACCAGGTCGCCGTCCTTCCCCTTCCCGTCCCAGGCTATCGCGGCGGCGGGCCAGGCGCCCTTCCATGAGATGAAGGGATTGTTGCCCGGATCATCGATGGTCAGAGACCAGCCGGCTATGCGGGCGATTTTGGAAGAGCCCGACATCGAGATCGTCTCTGTATCGTTCCCGCTCTGGCCGTCGGGGGAGAAGAGCTCGGACGAGAGCCCGATCTCGCCGGTCGGCGGGTTGATGTCCAGCACAAAGGGCTTGGACTCGACCGATACGGGGGCGAACGCGACGCCATAGTCGAGCGTGAGCATCGCGGTATAGGAGCCCTCCGGCGCGTAGCTCCCGTTGTCGACCTTGCCGTCCCAGGCAAGCGTGGACGGCAGACTGGTCCCGGCGCCGGTGAAAGTCTTCGCGACGATGTCGTTCTGGATCATGTCCACTTTCCAGGTCTTGACGGCGGTGGAATCGCCGAAGGAAAGCCCGAACTCCATCGTAGGCTCGGATCCGTCCCCGGTCGGGGCGAAGCCCGCGGAGCGCGCCTCGATGGAGGTCGGCTCCGTGGCTGCGCTCAATCCTTCGATCGTCAGGGCTCCTTCGAGGTTGCCGACGTTCCCGTACTCGTCCTGGACTTTCGCGACGACGGAGTACTGCGAGCCGGGTATGAGAGTCCCGCCCTCGACGGTCTTGCCGTCCCAGGCGACCTTGTTGTTCGGCCAGTTGCCGTTGAAGACGACTACTGAGACCTTGGAGGGATCGTAAACCGCGAGCACCCAGCTCGCGATTTGAGCGAAGGGCGACTTCGCCTGGATGGTGAAGCTGACGGGGCTCTTGGGACCGAGCGCCGAAAGGTTGGCCGAAGGCGGGTCGACCGTGATGGAGCCGGAGGGAGGAGCGGTGACGAGGGAGAAATTCCCGCTCTTGACGACGGCGGTCTTGTACGCCTTCCCGTAATCCACCGTGAGCTTCGCGAAGTACGAGCCCTGGGAGGCGAGAGCTCCCGAGTCGTCCTTGCCGTCCCAGCGGACGTAGTCGGGGATGTCGGGGCCCGTGCCTGAGAATGTCCGGATCGTCTTGCCCGCTCCGTTCTCGACGTCCTGGATATCTACGCTCCAGGCCTGCGCGCTCGACTTTGAGCCGACGGCGAGGAGGATGTCCAGGGTGTTCTTGACGCTCGAGCTCGTGGGGGAGAATCCGGCGCGTCTGGTCGAGACCGTGCTCGTCTGGGCGCCCGGCACGTCGGCGACGGCGAAGGAACCCTTGAAGGTCCCTTTGTTGCCGAACTCGTCCGAGACCGTCAGCACGGCGGGATAGCTCTTTGCGGTCTCGACGTAGCCCCCTGATTCGGTCTTGCCGTCCCACTCGACGCGGTTGGCGGGCAAGGTCCCGTCGAAGCTCTTGACTTGGTTTCCGGCCTGGTCGAACACCTCGAGGGTCCAGCTCGCGGCCTTGGCGAGTCCCGGCTTGACGGCCAGAGTCACCGAGATCGGTGCCGGAGTCCCGGTGGGGGAATAGGCAAATTGGGCCGGATTGGGCGTAAAGGAGGCGCCAGGCGGCGTAATGTCGAGGATGAAGGGTTTGGAGGAGGCCGAGCCGGCCTTGAATTTGCTTCCGTAGTCGATGCTGAGCGTGGCTGCGTAGCTGCCCTCCGCGGCGGCCGAGCCCGAATCCGACTTGCCGTCCCAGCTGAGCTTGTCGGGCAGGTTCGTCCCGTCGCCCTTGATCGTCTTGACGACGCTCTTCTGCTTCTGGTCGACGATCGCGAAGCTCCAGGACGCCACGGCATCGCGGCTTCCGAAGAGGACGGCGAAGTCGATGGTCTGGAAGCGCGCGTCCCCGGAGGGCGCGAGGCCGGAGGATTCGGCCTGGACCGAGCTGCTCTCGGGGTCGGGCGCCGAGGGAGGCGCCTTCGGCTTCGTCGCGCAAGCCGTTATGATGAGTAGCGCGAATAGCGATAAAAATAGCGAGAGCTTCACTTTGCGCACCGAGGTGCCTCCTTGAATGATCTTCATGGGAAAAAGATATCCACTCCGTCGCATAACGGCCAATACAATGCAGGGAGATCGTCATACCCATTGGGTATCGTGCCGCGAAGCGGGTGCGCGCCATCGCGCGCAGTAATTTAATGATAACCTCCGATCATCGTCGGATCGGGGAAGGGCGAGCGGCGGCGGAAAGGGGAAAAAGGCGCCGGGACGCGGGAGGTAATGAGCGACGTCCCGGCGCCGAAGCATTGCTGATATTAAACTAACCGACAGGGTCGACGCATGCAAATACCAATTAGATATCGATTTATACCTCTCCGGTATCATGCCGGCCTCTTCCCCGATCTCGTCATGCGCCACGGGCCCTCCATGCCCTGCATTATGCGACGGATCGCCTACGTTGACAAATGATCCTAACCGTTCTCACAATGCATCCTAGTGACCGATTATAGCTCCCCGGACGGCCGCGCCGCCGCACGAAGCCTCCGCTGGGAGGATGGCGCCCTCTATATCCTCGACCAGACGCGGCTGCCGCGCGAAGTCGTCGAGGAAAAGCAGGAAAGCGCGGAGCAGGTGTGGGAGTCCATCAGGCGGCTCAAGGTGCGCGGTGCCCCGGCCATCGGCATCGCCGGCTCCTACGGCCTCCTCGTCGGACTCAAGCCCTTCGTCCATCTCGATCCGGGCGCCTTCCTCTCGCGCGCGGAGGCGACGGCCGCGTATCTCAATACCTCGCGGCCGACGGCCGTCAACCTCGGCTGGGCTCTCGGGCGCATGCTCGCCTTCGCGAGAGCCCATGCCGCCGCCGCGGTCGACGCGACGGCGCTCTTCGATATGCTCGTCGGGGAGGCCCTTCGCATCCATGCCGAGGATCGGATGATCTGCCGCGGAATAGGAGAGAGCGGCGAGGCGTTGATACGGGAAGGCTGCGGTATCCTGACGCACTGCAACGCGGGGGCTCTTGCCGCCTCCGAGCTCGGCACGGCGACCGCGCCGATGTACCTCGCTTTCCGGCGGGGCCGACGCTTCCGAATCTACGCCGACGAGACCCGCCCCCTCCTCCAAGGCGCCCGCCTCACCGCCTGGGAGCTCCGGAACGCCGGCCTCGACGTGACCCTCATCTGCGACGACATGGCGGCCTACGTCATGTCCAAAAGCCTCGTCGATCTCTGCATCGTCGGCTGCGACCGCGTCGCTGCCAACGGCGACGTGGCGAACAAGATCGGGACGCTGGGCGTGGCCATCCTCGCGGATCATTTCTCCATCCCCTTCTACGTGGCCTGCCCGTCTTCGACCTTCGACCTTTCGACCCCCACCGGCGGGGATATCCTCATCGAGGAGAGGGGCGCCGAGGAAGTGACTGCCTTCGGCGGGCGCAGCACGGCGCCCGAGGGCGTCAAGGCGCTGAACCCGGCCTTCGACGTGACTCCGCACGCGCTCGTGTCCGGATTCATCACCGAGAAAGGCATCGTCGGGCCCGATTATGGAGAGAGCCTAGCGAAGGCCTTCGGCGCATGAAGGGCCCGGAATCATGTTGCCAGGCCTCCGCGGGCCGGCTATACTGCCTTCCCGAAAGAGAGCCTTGGCTTGGCTTCGATTGAGTGGCGCGATCGCGCTTACGAGGAGACCTACGAAGCCGTGCTCGCCGCGCTCGGGGCGAGGAGGACGGCCGATCCCGCTTTCTCCGTCGGGGACGCCGAAGGCGTCCTGAAGCACCTCTACGTGCGGGAGGGCAACGACGACGGATCGCGTGGCATGCTCCGGGATGCCGAGCTGGAGGCCACGATCGCCGCCTACGAGCAATTCATCTTCAAATGGAAGGCAGAGGGCGCGCCCGCGCCCGGCCCCATCGACAGGAGTGGTCCATGAAAGTCGAGATCAGGCGCGTCGAGAGTCCCAAGGAGCTCAAAGCCTTCGTCAGGTTCCCCTATTCGATCTACAAGGGCGATCCCTGCTGGGTTCCCCCCCTCGATATGGACGACCTGACGACGCTGAGGAAGGACAAGAATCCCGCGTTCGAGTATTGCGAGGCCGAGTACTGGATGGCCTTCATGGACGGGAAGGCCGTCGGCCGCATAGCGGGGATAATCAACAATCGCGTCATAGAGAAGTGGGGAAGGAAGTACGCCCGATTCGGCTGGATCGACTTCATCGAGGATTTCGAGGTCGCCTCCGCCCTGGTCAAGACAGTCGAGGATTGGGCCAAGTCCAAGGGACTCGAAGGCATCTGCGGCCCCTTGGGCTTCACCGACCTCGACAAAGAAGGGATGCTGATAGAGGGCTTCGACCGGCTCGGCACCTATGCGACGGGCTACAATCGGCCCTATTATCCGCGATACCTGGAGCGCCTGGGATATTCGAAGGACGTGGATTGGATCGAATTCCGCATCAAGACGCCCGACAGGATTCCCGAGAAGGTGCAGCGAGTGCAGGAGCTGATAACGAAGCGTACGGGCGTTCGGCTCTACGAATGGAAGGACAAGAAGGACCTCGTCGTCAAATACGGGCACCAGCTCTTCGAGCTCATCGACGAGGCGTACAAGGAGCTCTACGGCACCTGTCCCCTGAGCGAGGCGCAGATGCAATTCTACATAAAGACCTACCTGGGCTTCGTCGACGCCCGCTTCACCAAGGTGCTTGTCGACGAGAAGGGGGGCCTCGTGGGCTTCGGCGTCGCCATGCCCAGCCTCTCGCGGGCGGCGCAGAAGGCGGGCGGAAGGCTCCTGCCTTTCGGCGCCCTCCATTTCCTCCTGGCGCTGCGCAAGCCCGAGGTCATAGACATGTACCTCGTCGCGGTAAAGCCGGAGTACCAGGAGCGCGGGGTCGTCGCGATCATCATGAATGCGCTGAACAAGAGCGCCATCGACGCGGGGGTCAAGTACTCCGAGACCAACGTCGAGCTCGAGACGAACGTCAAGGTCCAGAGCATGTGGAAGGACTACGAGAAGGTCCAGCACAAGCGCAGGAGAGCCTTCGTCAAGAAATTCTAGCGCCGTCGGCGCCGGGCGCCGCTTAATCGGCGTTCGCGGCGTATACCTCGGAGAAGGCGCCCTGCACGCGGAGGGCCGCGTCGACGATGTCCGGGTCGAAATGGACCTCGCGCTCCTGCCTGATTTTCTGGATCGCGGTCTCGTGGCTGTACGCGGGCTTGTAGCTGCGCTTCATCCGCAGCGCGTCGTAGACGTCCGCCAGCGTCACGATCCGCGCCGAGAGCGGGATCATCTTCCCTTCCATATTGTAGGGATAGCCCGAGCCGTTCCACCACTCGTGATGGGACAGGGCGATCTCCCTCGCCATGGGGTTCGGGTAGCTGGAGAGGATGAAGGCGCCATTGATCGTGTGCTCCTTCATGATGCTCCACTCGAATTCGCTCAAGGGGCCTTCCTTGTTGAGGATGTTGTCGGGCGTGCCGATCTTGCCGACGTCGTGCATCGCCGCGAGGAATCCGATGTCCGCGATGAAATCCTTGTCCACTTCGGGCCATCGAGGGTCGTTGAACATGGCCTTTGCGAGGAGGCTCGTGTAGAGATTGACCCGCTCGATGTGCATGCCAGTGTCGTTGTCCTTGAGCTTGGAGGCCTCGAGGAGGGAGGAGAACATGTCCCGCAGGAACTTCTTGTTCTCCTCGGTGACGTCGTCCAGGTAGACCGAGAAAGCGCCCGGTTTGCTCCGCGCCGCCGTCGCACTGCCGTCTTCCTCCGAGTAGAACGGGAAGATATGGACCTTGGTGATGACCGCCGCGGCGTTCTTCGCCTTATGGGCGATGGTCCCCTTCCACGCGTGGCCCGCCTCGTCGCGGCCCAGGGCCTCGTTGATCGACCGGGCCGTCTCCGGACTGATGGACCTCGATAGGGTGCCGAGGAAGGTGGGGGATTCGGGGTAGCCGAAGGCCTTGAGGAGCTCCTTGAAGGACTCGTTGCGGAATACGAAGCCGAGCGAATCGTCCAGGAGGGCCAAGGGCTCGGGAATCTGGCCGTAGCTGTGGATGACGCTCCGCGTTCCTGGCTCGGACAGCAGAGGCGAATCGGAGGGCGGCGCCTGGGGACCGACTTCGAGCTCGGGAAGCTCCTCGACCGACTCGAGCTCTTCGACCTCGTCCCGGGTCTCCCACCAGTTGAAATTCTCCATAGGCTCCCGTGTTTCCGTTTTCCGCGGCGCCCGGCTCGGCCCTCGGGAACGGATCTTTCTACGAAGCCGGCTCCTCGGCTTCGCTCGGTCTCAGATAGAGGGGACCTTCATCCGGCATTCCGGGGCCGCCCTCGAGGAAGGCGCGGAGGCCGAGCCGGGCGATGGCCCTGGCGGCCGGCGCCCTGGCCCTCTCGTCGACTCGGAAACCGCTCCTTTCCTCGGCGTATGCCCGGAAAAGCTCCGCGTCCGGGCCGGTCGCCAACGCCACGGGATAAGTATCGAGTAGGGCGGCCAGCTTAGCAAGTGGAATGTCCAGCCAGTCCGTCAATCGCTCGCCGCGCAGATAGACGGCGGAATAGACTCTTCCCTTTTTGCCGTCGATGATCGGCGCCACGGCGCCGTCGAAGCAGTCGTAGCCCCAGGCCAGCGCGTCGAGGGTGGGCACCGAGATCCAGGGCAATCCGAGGCCCGCGGCTATGCCCTTAGACGCCGCCATGCCTATCCTCAAGCCCGTAAACGAACCCGGTCCGCGCGCGCAGGCCACGAGATCGAGCTCGGAGCGGGGCGTGAGCGAGCGCGCCAGGCAGGCGTCCACCAGTTCCATGAGGCGCTCGGCGTGGCGGAGGCCCAAGTCCAGCGAGGCCTCGGCCCACCCGGAATCCTTCATGAGGGCGACCGACAGGATATCGGTCGAGGCGTCGATGGCCAAGGTGTTCATCGAAGCAAGGCCTCCAGCGACTCGCCCTCGACGCTCAGGAGCCGGCTCCCGTCGTCTTCCACCTTTATCTCGACTGAGGAAGTCTCGGGCGGCAGGGCGGGAGCCACGCGCTCGCTCCACTCGATGAGGCATACCCCGCCGGGATCCCTAACGAAATCACCGCCGCCGACGGAATCGAAGTCCTCGGGGCCCGAGAGCCGATACGCGTCGACGTGGTGGAGGCGGAGCCTGCCCTCGTATTCCGAGACGATCGTATAGGTGGGGCTCGTCACCTCGTCGTCGATGCCGAGGCCTCGGGCGAAGCCCTTCGCGAAGACTGTCTTCCCCGCCCCGAGTCCTCCCCTCAGCGCGATCACCGTGCCGCCGGAGACTGACCTGCCCAGCGCTTCGCCGAGGGCTAGGGTCTCTTCGGGCCGCCGGAGGCGGAATTGCCTCAGGGCAGTCTCCCCGAGCGCTCCATTTCGACTATGTAATCCCTGATAGCGTGGATCACGGGGAGCGTCGGCAGCTCGACGGCGTCGAGGAGGCGGATCTTCACTGCCGGCGGGCCCAGGGGCCCGTGCTCGAGCGTGATGGAGATATCGCTCTCGCTCTGCCGCTCGTGCCACTCGATGACGGCGACGGCCGTGAGCTCTTTGATGTAGTGCAGCGGGGAATCCCTTCGGGCGAGGTCCCGCAGCTCGATGACCCTCATGGCCCAATTGTAGGTAGCGCCGGCCGTCGAAGTCAAGCCGCGGTCAGTCGGCGTATCCGTAGACGAAGGACAATATCGCGTTGAGGCCCTGGCGGGATATCTTGACGAACTGGGCGTGCATGATGCCGCCGTAGTTCTTCGCCTTGTTCATCCGTATCACCTTCGCGAAGGCCGCCTGCTCGCCGCCGCCCGCGTCGAAGGCTATCTTCACGAACTCTCCCGCGGGGAGGGGATTCGCCGTCTGGATGCCTAGGCCCCCGGCGGATATGTCCACGATCGTCCCCGGGTAGGGAATGTTCTCCACCTTGGCGGCGCTTCTCTGCTGCCCCTTCGACTTGGTCGCCGTCACCGCGACCCGGTAGAAGGTGCAGGGAGCCTTCATCTCCCGGCGCGCGTGGCGCCGGGCCGGAAGGGCGCTCACCGAATCGCTGTGCGCCAGGACCATGGCTTCCTTCCCGCCGATCTTCTCCCAGCCCGTGACGCGCGTAGCGAATTGGAAGCCCTGATGGCTCTTCGCGTAGAAATAGCAGGTCAGCTTGGTCCCGCGATGGAAGCGGAGAGCCTCGCCGTAGGAATCGGACACGGGCTCGACCGCGAGCCCGCTCGGCTCGACCGCGAGGATGACGGAAGGATAGGATTCCTCGCCCGGCGCGATGAAAGTCAGGGGGGCGCCGCGGCCGAGCTGGCGCGTGCTCCTCACCGCCCCGCCCTGCGCGCTCGCGTGGCTCAGCCGCTCGCGCGCGGCGAAGAGCCTCGCCTTGCGCTCCTCGGCGTCCGACTCCGAGTCGGCGGCCTTGTCGATGTGCCTGTACGCGTCCTTGAAGAACGCGTCCAGCCTCTGCGGGTTGCGGAACACGAAATCGGGGTTGGAGAGGGAGAGCGCCTTCCCGAACTCCTCGAGGAAACGCACCTCCTCCTCGGGCAGTCCGGCGGAGCGCGCCGCCTTGCGGAAGGAGCTCCTGTCGAAGTTAGATGACCGGCCCGAGAGCCCGGCGCGGTTCCTGACGACCGCGTAGAGGATGAGGAGGAGGACGACGGCTCCGACGGCGATCATGATGCCGGAGCCGGGCCCCGAGCCGCCCGTGGTGTAGAGGTTGGTGCTGCCGACTTGGGCGAGGACGAGCTGCGCGGTCATGACTCGGGCAGCGACTCCCGCATCGCCGCGAAAAAGCTGCGCATCCTCGGAAGGACTTCGTACTCGGCGAGATCCCCGATGAGGACCGCGTCCTTGTGCTCGAAGGCGTCGGTGAGCTCGCGGAGCACGCCGTTGAAGGCACCGTAGAAATCCGGCATGGACGACCCGTCGACGGAGATCGACGCGGTGTCGATCCCGCTCCTCCTGAGCTCCGGGATTACCCGAATCACCTTGTTGAAGATCTCGATGAAATAGAGCACGGACTTCATCGCCCGGTCCTCCCTTCCCGTCTGGAGGAGGACCGGAAGGTCGGCCAGCTCGGCGGCCCTCGCCTCGAAGAGGGCCGCCGCGGCGCGCATCTCGGCGACAGGGCGGCGAAGCTCGGCGAGCCTCTCTCCGAAGACGGACGAGAGCCGGTCCGACTGGGCGGAGAGCTCCACTCGCGCGGCCTTGTCGGGCTCGTCGCCCGCCCGGACGAGGAGATCCGCGAAGAGCCGCACGAAGGAGAGCTCGTCGGCCGCGAAGAGTCCCGCGAAGGCGTCCACCATGTCCTGGGCGCCCGCCCTGAGGCCGGGCCAGTCGCCCGCGGCCGCCGCCGAGCGGTCGACCTCCGGAGCCGCACCTGCGGCGGCCGTATCCTCGGCGGCCGTATCCTCGGCGGCCGTATCCTCGGCGGCCGTATCCTCGGCGGCCGTATCCTCGGCGGCCGTATCCTCGGCAAGGCGCTTCGCTATGGCGAGGAGCTCGAGGAGGGTCTCGATGGTGCGCGCCCTGATCGCGGCCGTATCCTCGGCGCGTATCTCGACGTTGGACACCGACGCGGAAGGCATCTCGGCGAATCGCGCGTAGCCATCGGCGTCGACGTCCTCCCCGTCGACTCTCAGGGACACGATTACCGACCCCGCCCTGTCGAGGAGGTCGTCCGCTCCCGCGAGCAGTTCGCCGAGGCTGCCCGAGCCCTTCACGTCGAGGGCGAGAGGCGCCCCGTTCACGGTTATCCGCATGCGATATCCTTCCTCCGGCCCTATTGGCCCGAGTTCTGCTTCGAGAAGCTGTCTATGGAGCTGGAGGAGCTTTCCATCCTGTTGAGGTTTGCCTCCATCTCCCCGTACTTGCGCTTGAGGTCGGCTTCCTTGGAAGCCAGCCTGGCGTCGAGGTCGTCCAGGTCGCGCTTGTCGCTTCCTATCTCCGTATCGATGGTTCCCGTCTTCAGGGAGACTATGCCTCCGGTCTCCACGTAGGGCCTGATAAGACTGTCTATCGAGTAGGCCAATCCGGAGTCGACGAGGAGGTCGCCGGTCGTGTCGTTGCCGAAGAATTGCTTCGCGGCCTCGAAATGATCGGCGAGGGCCTTGGCGAGGGTGTCGTCCTCGATCTCGAGATAGCCGCGCATCCTCGAGACGTCGTAGCTCCCGCCGGAGCCCAGCCGGCTAGCGTTCGTCGAGATGCCGAGCTGGGACAGCAAAGTCATGTCGGGGCCGTCCTTGGTGGGGTAGGGCGAAGTCGTGATGCGCTGCAGCGAGCCGCTCAGGAGGTTCAGCGTCGAGTCGCCCTGGAGAGTCCCGAGCCTCTCCTTGGCAGCCTTCTTCTCGTCGTCGGTGAGGTAGGTGATCTCGTCGATGACCTTCTCGTCGTTCCGGGTGAGGATGTTTATCTGGGCCATGAGCTTGTTGTAGTTGCCGACGAACGCGACGATGGCCGCCTGGACGGCCTCTCGGTCGGGTTGGACCTTGAGCTTGACCGGCTTGTCGGAAGCCGCCTTGACGTTGAGCGTCACTCCCGGGATCACGTCGGTTATCGCGTTGTCCGGTCGCGTTACCTCGATGCCGTCCACGGCCACGACCGCGTCCTGGGCCGTCGAGACCGGCTTCAGCGGCCGGAAGCCGCCGGTCTCCGCGGGGTCGTAGATCCGCGCCTTGAGGACGTCCAATCGCCGAGTGGTGTCCTTTACGCGGAAGCCCAGGGCCGAGACCGAGCTGCCGTAGCCGTCGAGCCTGACGCTGAGCTTCTGCGTCCCGTCGCCGTCCTGCAAGTCCGGAAGGGGCCGCGAGCTTCCGTCGGGCGCGATGACGCTCGCCATCGAGAGATCCTCGACGAGGGGAGGGGCCGGGGGCGCGGTCCATTCGGGTAGGCCCGAGGCGGAAGGCGCGCCGGTCACGGTTATGCCCTCGTAGGAGACCGATCCGACCGCCCCGAGGCTCGGGCCCGGCGGCGGCGGCGGCGCCTGGTCCTTCGGGAGCCGCGTCATCCGATATTCGATCTCGAGCAGCATGGCGGCCGTCTTCGCCTGGGGGGCGAAGTCGAGCTTGGCCTCGCCGCCCGCCGTGAGCGACAGGAGGCCCGCGCTCGCCTTGACGGCAGCGGCGTCCATGGGATTCTCCCACCTGACCGCCTTCGCGGGATCGAGTTCCTGCCTGGAAGTGGAGACGCGCTCGACGAGCCCGACGTCCAGCGCGAGCTTGACGGCGTCTCCGTCGAAGCCGAGGCGGCTTGCCGCTCCCGTCTTTAGGGACTCGACGACCAGGGACCTGGTGTCGGTCCGAACGGAGACGACCTGAGCGCGAAGGAGGTCGCCGCCCTTCCGGGTTACGGCGTCGGCGAAGTCCTGGAGGCTTCCTCCCGCGAATTTCAGCTCGACGCGCTTTTCCCCGACCGTGAAGAAGTAGCTCCCCTCCGCCACGTGAAAGTCCTTCGGCAGCTCGGAGGAGATGAAGCGATCGGCGGCCGCGGCGCGCTTCACCAGGACCGTCCTCTCCTGCTCGAGGGCCTCTCGGGTCGCCGATGCCGTAAGAATGTCCTCGTCGGAGGACTTCGCCACCCTCGCATTGAAGGGGTTCTTGAAGTTGTAGAGGTCCTGGGCCCCCTGGCGCAGGGTCCCGAGCCGCTGATTGAAGTCGAGCCAGACCGACTTCTGCGTTTCGAGGGCCTTTACCCTGTCGGCCTCCGCGTCGCGCGGTATGCGCTCCACTTTCATGAGGCCGTCTATGAGTTTCTGGGTGCCGTACTTGTCGGTGGCAGTCCCCGGAATGGAGATGTCGGACATTATCGCCTCGAGGGATCATCGAGCTTCGCGCCGCTTCGGAATCGGACGGACGCGGATCGCCGGGGATCAGGCCGACTTGTCGAAGAGCAGGCCTATCACTTCCCGAATGCGCTCATAGACACGCTGCAGTTCCGCCGGCGGGATCTCCCTCACCACTTTATCGGTGTCGTTGTCGATGACCTTGACGACCACTTCCCCGAGCTTCTCGTTGAGACTGAAGGACAGGCGTCGATTGAAGGTCTCGCTGACCCGCTGGAGATCGCGGATCGCGGTCTTGAGGTCGTTGGGGACTTCGGCCGGCGGCTTGACGGCTCCCGCCAAGATGGGGCCGAGCGAGTCGGAGGCGATTTCCTGAGGAACCGGCGCGCGCCTCGACCCGTCGATCGGGGCCGGCGAGGAAGTTCGTATGGAAGATACGTCGAGAGCCATGTTAAGCCTCCGACAAGATAATCGGGAGAAAGGCGGGAAGGGGGCGCGTTCCCCTCCCGCCTGTTTCGCTTCCGCCCGTCAGGCGGTCGCATGGAGGAATTCGAGAGAAGACGTCCAGAAGTCTCTCGTTACCTCATTTCGATGAACGGATTCCGTCAGCCGAGAAGCGTCATTACGTTCTGCGAGCGGGTGTTTGCCTGGGCCAGCATCGCGGAGCCGGCGCGATCGAGGATCTGGTTCTTCACGTAGTCGACCATTTGGCTAGCCATGTCGGTGTCGCGGATTTGGCTCTCCGCGGCCTGCAGGTTCTCAGCCGCGACCGATACGCCCTTCGCCGCCATCTCGAAGCGGTTCTGGTACGCGCCGAGGTCGGCGCGCTGCTTTGATACGACTTTCAGCGCCGAATCGAGGGTGCCGATCGCCTGGTTTGCCTTGCCCGGGTCGGCGATCGATACCATGTCCGAGGCGCCCTGCGCTCCTTTGATGCCGAGGGCTTCGGCGGTCATGGTGCCGATGAAGACCTGCTTGCTCTGGTCCATGTTGGCGCCCACCTGGAACTGCATCACCTGCGGGCCGTTCCTCGCGAAGCGTCCGGTGAGCAGGTTCATCCCGTTGAACTGGGCATGGCTGGCTATGCGGTTGATCTCGTCGACGAGCTGCGATACCTCGACCTGGATCTGCATCCGGTCCTCGGAGGTGTACACGCCGTTGGCACCCTGCACCGCGAGCTCTCTCATGCGGTGGATGATGTCCTCGGTCTCGCCCAGGTAGCCTTCAGTCGTCTGGATGAACGAAATGCCGTTTTCGATGTTCCTGGTAGCCTGATTGAGCCCGCGGATCTGGCTTCTGAGCTTTTCGGAGACCGCGAGTCCCGAAGCATCGTCGCCCGCCCTGTTGATGCGCTGCCCGGAGCTGAGCTTCTCGATGTCCTTTGCGATGTCGACGCCGGTGTTAGCCAGCACGCGATTCGCGAACATCGCGCTCATGTTGTGATTGATGATCATCTGACCCTCCTTGAGGTATATCCGCGGCGGCCTTCCATGCCGTCGCGTTCCTTGCGCGCACGCCGACCGGGGAATGGGGCGAAAGATCGCGCCGTCCCATTCCGTTCGTCCCCGTGCGGCAAGGAGCGCGCCCCTTCTGCAGGGCGCCCTCTATGCCTGTGCGCGCGGGAGGGTGTTTGTCAAAGACCGACGGAGAGGACGGCCTCACCGGACCGCCCTCCCCATAATCATACTACGCTACTGGAGCAGCTGCAAGACCGATTGCGTCCTTTGGTTGGCCTGGGCGAGCATTGCCCCGCCCGCCTGGACCAGGATCCTGTTCTTGGTGTATTCGACCATCTGGGCGGCCATGTCGGTGTCCCGGATTCTGCTCTCGGCGGCCTGGAGGTTCTCGGCCCCGACGTCGATGCCCTTTATGGCGTGCTCGAGGCGGTTCTGGTAGGCCCCGAGGTCGGCGCGCTGCTTGTTGACCCTCTTGAGCGCCTCGTCGACGACTCCGATCGTCCTGTTGGCGCCGTCGGCGTCCTCGAGGTTCACTATGCCTTCGCTGCCTACGTTCCGGACTCCGAGGGCCCTGGCGGTCATCGTCCCGATGTAGATGCGCTTGCGCTGATCCATGTTGGCGCCGATCTGGAACCACATGGAACCGGTCACGGCGTTCTCGCCGTTGTCGCGGGCGAACCTGCCGGTCAGGAGATTCATGCCGTTGAACTGGGCGTGGCTGGCGATCCTGTCGATCTCGTCCACCAGCTGGGACACCTCGACCTGGATCTGCATCCGGTCCTCGTTGGTGTAGACGCCGTTAGCGGCCTGCACGGAGAGCTCGCGGAGGCGTTGCAGGATGTCCTGGCTCTCCTGGAGGTAGCCCTCGGTAGTCTGGATGAAGGAGATGCCGTTCGCCGCGTTCTTGCTGGCCTGGTTGAGGCCTCGGATCTGGCTGCGCATCTTCTCGGAGACGGCGAGCCCCGAGGCGTCGTCGCCGGCGCGGTTGATGGCCAAACCCGAAGAGAGCTTCTCCATGTTCTTGGCTGTGGCGTCGTTCGTCTCGCGCAGCGCCCTGTCCGCGAACATCGCGCTCAGGTTGTGGTTGATGATCATGATAATCCTCCTTGAATATGTCGCGGGGCATCCTTGCCCCGGGTTTCCCGCTCGAAAGCCGCCTTTTCGCCTTCTGGGGCGATAGTCGGCCCAATACCGCACTCAGCTTGCCTGCTCGGTCCCCGAAGCGCCTCCTTTCCTGCCGCGAATTACGCTTCGCCAGGCCTTCGGCCTACGAAAAGACTCATGTCGCATCGCCGGCGTCCGATAATCATAGAAAGGGATAGGAGTCCGCGGACGCGCCGGGCCCGGAATTCCCATTCCCTCGTCCACTTTATCGGCATGAAAGGGCTCAAACTTTAGGTCGCCCCGTCCTACCTACCTTTCGGCGCGAAAACATCCGCTTGCCCGAGTCCTCGCCGAGACGTACAATGCGCACGAACGCCACGCGGAGGCTCCGATGAAATCTTCCGACTTCTCGCACGCGACTTCCGACGGAAAGGCCGTTTTCGTCCGCAGGTGGCTTCCATCGGGCGCGCCGAAGGCCATACTCCTCGTAGCCCACGGCTTGGCCGAGCACTCCGAGCGCTACGGACGCTTCGCCTCGGTGATGACCGCCGCCGGCTGGGCGGTCTACGCCCCCGATCTCCGCGGCCACGGGCGTAGCGCGGCCGAGAAAGAGCTCGGCTGGTTCGCCGAGCGCGACGGCTTCTCGAGAGTCCGCGACGACCTTCATGAGGTCGCTCTGGCCGCCAAGGCCGAGAACCCCGGACTTCCCCTCTTCCTCCTCGGTCATTCCATGGGTTCCCTCATCGCCGAGGCCTACCTGGGCGCCTACGGCCGAGAGCTCGCCGGCTGCGTTCTCTCCGGCGTCCTCGCGCCGCCTCCACCCCTTCTCCTCGCGGCGGCGAGGCTCATCGCGGCCCTCGGAACGGCCTTCAAGGGCCAGAAGGCGCGGGCGAAGGTACTCCACAAGATGAGCTTCGAGTCGAGCAACAAGGACTTCCAACCCGCTCGCACGCCCATGGATTGGCTATCGCGCGATGCGGCGGAGGTGGACAAGTACGTCGCCGATCCCCTGTGCGGATTCGTCTGCAGCTTCGGGCTCTACCGCGACTTCCTCTACGGATTCTCCTCCGTCTACGGCAAGGGCTCGGCCTTCTCCGGCCTGCCGAAGGCTCTTCCCGTCTTCATAGTCGCCGGAGCCGAGGATCCCTTGGGCGGCGCCTCGGGTTTCGTGCCTCTCCTGACGGCCAGATTCAAATCGGCGGAGCTTACGGACGTGGATTCCCGCCTCTATCCGGGCGCCCGCCACGAGATCCTCAACGAGACGAACCGGGACGAGGCGATGGCCGATATCAGGAATTGGCTCGAATCTAAACTCGGCAAGGCCTAGGCGAGGACCTCGGCGCTCCGGGGCGACGGCCGACCTTGACCCTGCTCCACTCTTGGATTGTATAATGTCGCGCATTTCATCACTATGTTCGGCGAGGCTCAGCATTGCTCATCCGCTATCGCAGATCCGAGGACGGCAAGCTCCTGGCTAAGGCCGTCGTGTATACCCAGGCGGAACATAGGATCGAACGTTCCGGAATAGACCCGGACGCTCTCCGCATCCTCGAGCGCCTGCGCGAGAACGGCCATGAGGCGTATATCGTAGGCGGCGCCGTCCGCGACCTTCTATTGGGCCGTAGGCCCAAGGACTTCGATATCGTCACCGACGCCCAGCCTTCGCGCATAAAGCGGGTGTTCCGTTCCGCCCGCGTCATAGGCAGGCGCTTCCGCCTCGTCCACGTCTACGCCGGGCCGAAGATCTTCGAGGTATCGACGTTCAGGTCCATAGCCAACGGCACTGTCGGCAACGAATTCGGCAGCATCGACGAAGACGCCCATCGCCGCGACTTCACCCTCAACGCCCTCTATTTCGATCCCTACGACTCGACCCTGGTCGACTACGTCGGCGGGTTCAAGGATATCGCCGCCAGGAGGATTGAGCCCGTCATCCCCCTCAAGACGATCTTCAAGGAAGACGCCGTCAGGATGATACGATGCGTCAAGTACGCGGCCACCGCGGGTTTTCGGATTCCGCTCAAGCTGAGATTCGCGCTCAGGCGCGACTCGGGCCTGCTGGGCGAGGCCAGCCCGTCGAGGCTTACCGAGGAGTTCCTCAAGATCCTGGGCTCGGGCTCCTCGGTTAAGATAGTGGAGGGCCTGGACCGGTTCGGCCTGCTCCGCTACATCCTGCCCGAGTGCGCCGCCCTGAGGGACGCGAGCCCCGCCTTTTCCGCGGCCCTGCGCGAGGAACTCGGCGAGCTCGACGCGCATGCGAAGGATCCCTCGAGGGATAGATCGCTCGCCGTCCTCCTCGCCCACTACTTGAAGCCATTTCTCGAAAGCGGACCGGATCGCTTCGTCGACACTCCCGACGCCTATCGCGAGGCAGTGCGCGAAGCGAGGCTCTTCCTCTCTCCGCTCAATCCGCCTCGCGTCGAACTCGAGGCTGCCGTTCTCGTCGTATTCAAGAAGCGAGGCTTATCGCCCATCCAGAGGCCGCGGAAATGGGCTTCCGAGAGGGGCGACTTCCGGGGAGGCGACTCCGCGCGGAAGGATGGAAGCCGCAGGGCGGCCGCGCCGGCGGGCGGGGCCGCGGCGCCCGGAGCGGCGCCCGCCGGCGCCCCCGGCGAAGGGACGCGCGCCATGGGCGAGGGCGCTCGTCCCCTCGGAGAGGGGACGGCCGCCAAGCGGAGGCGTCGCAGGAGTCGAAGCAGGCATAAGCCGGGCGGGCAGGCTCCTCGCGATACATCCGGCGATTAAGGCCGTATCTTGACAAGTCTTCTCCATATTTTCCAGAATGTCCACGTGAGGACGGACAAGCTAGATATTCTTACGCTCGATGAGCTCTACGCGCTCGCCGATAAGACCGGCCTCGATCTGCCCCCCGGCCTGGAAAGGCCCTTCGTCGTCGAGGAGATCCTGGAGGTGCTCGAGGAAGACTCCGAGGACAGGCGCGAGGCCCAGGGCGAAGAGGTCCATATAGACGAGAAGAAGTACTCGGGGCTCCGCATCGGCGACTTCGACGCGGACATCGGCCTGGGCGACTCGCTGGCGACGCGCTACAACGAGACCATGATACGGGCGATCGCCCGCGATCCTTCCTGGGCCTTCGCCTATTGGGACGTGGCCGATGCGGACATCGAGATGCTGCGGGGCGACGAGGGCGCGGCGGGACTCTTCCTCCGCGTGGCCGAGATCGGGCCGCACGGCGAGCATGGCGACTCCCAGCGCGAGTACTTCGATATCCCGATAGCCGACAACGACCTGCAATGGTACATCAATCTCCCGCGCTCGGGAGTCCGCTTCCGCATCGATCTCTGCGCGCGCAGGGGAGGGCAGGCGGGGAAGTTCCGGGTACTGGCCCGATCCAACGAAGTAGAATCGCCCAGGCAGAGCCTCGCCGCGTCGGCCGAAACCCTCGATCCATCCTCCTGCGAGCTCCTCGCGCTTTCCGGCGCCGAAGACATCCCCCTCGATGACGCACCCGAGGGCAATCCGCTCCGGATACTGCCGTCCGGTCGCGGGAATCGCGCCGATTGAGGGATCGAGGATGAAAGCCGCCTACCTCGCCCTCGTCCTGAACGCGCATATGCCTTTCGTCAGGCGTCCGGAGTATCCGCGCTTCCTGGAGGAGCGATGGCTTTACGAGGCGATATCGGAGACCTACCTGCCCCTGCTTCGCGTCTTCCGGTCCCTCGAGGCGGACGCGGTGCCCTTCCATCTCACGCTCAGCGTCTCTCCCACTCTCGCCGCGATGCTGGGCGACAAGACGCTCTGCGAGCGCTACGTGGAGTATCTCGACTCGCAGCTGAGGCTGGCCGAGGCGGAGGAGGTCCGGGTCGGCATGGACCCGGCGTTCGGGCCGCTCGCGGGCATGTATCGCGCCTTGTACGCCGCGGACAAGGAGGATTTCCTGGAGCTCTACGGCAGGGACATCCTCTCGGCGCTGGATTTCTTCTATAAGAAGGGCAGAGTAGAGCTCATGACGAGCAGCGCCACTCATGCCTTCCTTCCCATATTCCGCGACTGCCGCGAAGCCGTGACTTCGCAGGTCGAGACGGCGATCATCGCCCATCGCAAGGCTTTCGGCAAGCATCCGGCCGGCTTCTGGCTGCCGCAGCTGGGATGGTACCCCGGGGTTGCGGACGTGCTCAGGTCGTATAACGTGCAATACACCGTCGTCACTACCAGGGGGGCCATGCTCGGCGAGCCTACGCCCCGATTCGGCTCCTTCGCCCCGGTCGAGTGCCCCTCGGGCCTCGTCGCCTTCATCCGGGACGCCGGGGCGACCAAGGCAGTCTGGTCCGAATCGACGGGCTACCCGGCCGACCCCGTCTACCGCGATTTCTACCGCGACATCGGCTTCGACCTGCCGGCCGAGTACCTCGACGCCCACCTGGAGAATCCGGGCGAGCGCATCTTCACGGGCTTCAAGTACTGGTCGGTGACGGGCAGGACCGAGGACAAGCGGCCTTACGATCCCGCCGCGGCGAAAACCCGCGCGGTCCAGCACGCGGGGCGCTTCCTGGCCGAGCGCAAGACTTCGGCCGCGGCCGCGGCCGGGCTCATGGACAGGCCTCCTCTCATGGTTTGCCCCTTCGACGCGGAGCTCTTCGGCCACTGGTGGTTCGAGGGGCCAGCATTCCTCGAGGCTCTGTTCCGCCAGGTCGCATCGGCCGGCGGGCTGGGCCTCACTACTCTGGGAGACTATCTGAAGGACTTTCCTGACAACCAGAAGTCGGTGCCCGAGTTCTCCTCCTGGGGCGACGGAGGCTTCGCCGAGGTCTGGCTCGACGGATCCAACGACTGGATCTACAGGCACGTAGCCAAGGCCGTCGAGCGCATGTCGGAATTGGCGGAGCGCTTCCCCGACGAATCGGGCCTGCGGGAAAGGATCCTCGACCAGGCGGCCCGCGAAGTGCTGCTCGCCATGTGCTCGGATTGGGCCCTCCTCATGCGCGCCGGGAAATCCGCGAGCTTCGCGCGGCGCCAGGTCGAGGAGCCCATAGCCAATTTCGGCCGGATCTACGACATGCTCTGCTCTAACACCGTCAGCACCGAGTGGTTGACCCGGCTCGAGAAGAGGGACAACCTCTTCCCTTCCATCAACTACCGCATGTTCAGGCGCAAGCGCTGAAATCCTCCGGCAGGGCGCCTCCCGTCCCACTTGAAGTCCGGAGCCGACCCATGGCAATATTCGTCATGGAGACCCGCGGCATCTTCGAGAACCTCTCTCCCCTCGATCACCGCTATTGGCTGGCGAACAGGGAAGTGTTCGACTCGCTCTCCTCCATCCTGTCGGAGGGGGCGCAGGTACGTTGGTGCGCAAGGGTCGAGGCCGCCCTCCTCGCGACCCACCTCGAGCTCCGCGATCGCCTCGATCCGGAGCTCTTCGCGTCTATAGAGGCCGTCGCCGAGTCCATCGATCCCGAAGAGGTGTACGAGGAGGAGGAGAGGACGCGGCACAATATCCGCGCCCTCGTCAATGTCCTCCAACGCAAGGTGAGCGCCGACGTCGCGAGCCTTGTGCACCTGGGAGCCACGAGCGCGGACATCCTGAATACGGCCAAGTCCCTGGCCCTGCGGGACGCGTCGCGCAGGGTAGTCCTCCCGCTCCTCGCCCGCGTCGAGCTGGAGCTCTGCCGCCTCGCGATCGACGAGGCCGAGACCCCCCAGGTCGGACGCACCCACGGCCAGCACGCCGTGCCCCTGACCTTCGGCTTCGCGATGGCCGAATACGCGAGCCGCCTCGGGAAGTGCGTCCTCCGCGCGGGGGAGCTCGCAGGAGACCTGCGCGGGAAGCTCTCCGGCGCGGTAGGTTCGTACAACGCGCTCTCGATGAGCTATCCCGATCCCGAGGCGGTGGAGAAGCGCTTCCTCGACCGGCTCGGCCTCGAGCCCTCCGAGCACTCGACCCAGCTCGTCGAGCCAGAGCACGTCCTCCGGCTCCTCCTCGAGCTCAACGCGGCCTTCGGCGTCATCGCCAATCTCGCCGACGATCTGCGCAACCTGCAGCGGACCGAGATCGGCGAGGTGCGGGAATCCTTCGCCCGGGGCCAGGTCGGCTCCTCGACGATGCCGCAGAAGCGCAACCCCTGGAACAGCGAGCACGTCAAGAGCCTATGGAAGGCCTTCTCGCCCCGGGTCGCCACCTTCTATATGGATCAGATATCCGAGCACCAGCGCGATCTCACCAATTCGGCGAGCGAGCGCTTCGTTCCCGAGTATTTCGCCGGGCTCTCGGCCGCGGCGAGCAGGATGCTGTCCGTACTCGAGGGCCTCGCCGTGGACCGCGAGCGGATGGTTTCCAACCTCGGCATGACTGGCGGCTCCGTGCTAGCCGAGCCGGCCTATATCCTCCTCGCGGAGTCGGGAGAGGCCGGAGCGCACGAGAGGATGCGCCGGATGACCCTGGCCTGCGAGCGGGAGGGCATCTCGCTGCGGCAGGCGCTCGAGCGGGAGGGAGTCCTCGGGCCGCTGACGCGCAGGCTCGAGGCCCTCGGCATCCCGGAGGCTCCGTCCTTCTTCGAGGAGCCACGGCGCTACAGGGGGAGGGCCGCGGAGAAGGCTCGCGCGATCGGCGAGAAGTATCGCGGCCTCATGGGGCCGATCATCGAGGGAGCCAAGGGCGCGGCCTCGGCCGCGAGCTGAAGGCTGGGGTCCGACCGGCGCGCGCCGGCCCGGGCCGGCGGCCGGCGTACGTAGCGAGAGCGGCCGCCGGAAGGCGGCCGCCCGGACGGGCGCCTTCCCGGAAGGGGCGCCGGGCGGCGCGGCTGGCGCCGATCGCGCAAGCCCTGCGCGGAAGGCCTTTATGTTCGAAGAGACCCTATCATACGACGATGTGCTCCTCGTTCCCGGATACTCCGATATCCTCCCGAGGGACACGGACGTCTCCGCCGTCATCGCGGGGGACATATCGCTCAACGTGCCGGTCCTCTCGTCGGCGATGGACACCGTCACCGAGGAGAGGATGGCGGTGGCCATCGCGCTGCAGGGCGGCGCGGGCGTCATCCACCGGAACCTCCCGCCGGCCGAGCAGGCCGAGCAGGTCGCCGCGGTCAAGCGCTACCTGAACTGGATCATCGAGAACCCCGTCACCGTCGAGGCCGACAGGACCCTGCGGGAGGTCCGCGCCCTCATGGAGTCGCAGCGAGTGACGGGTCTGCCGGTGGTCGACGGCGGCGGCAAGCTCATGGGCATCATCACGGCTCGCGACCTCCGGTTCAGGCGCGACGACCTCGCGCTCGTGAGCGACGCGATGACTTCGCGCGTGGTCGTCGAGCGGCCGGACGCCACGCCCGCCAGCGCGCGCGCCAAGTTCGACGAGCACCGGATCGAGAAGCTGCCGGTCGTGGACGGCGAGGGCAGGCTCGCGGGGCTGATCACCGTGAAGGACATGGAGAAGCACGAGCGCTTCCCGCGCGCCGCGACCGACAAGGCCGGCCGCCTCGTCGTAGGCGCGGCCGTGTCGCCGCAGGACTGCGACGCCCGCATGCCCCTGCTCAAGGCGGCTCGGGTCGATTTCGTGGTGCTCGACACGGCGCACGGCGATTCGCGCAACGTGGTCGAAGCGGTGCGAGGCATGAAGCGCGCCTTCCCGGGCGTGCCGGTGATAGGCGGCAACGTGGCCACCGCCGAAGGCACGAAGAGGCTGATCGAAGCCGGCGCCGACGCGATCAAGGTCGGCGTGGGCCCGGGCTCGATCTGCACGACGCGCATCGTCGCCGGAGTCGGCGTGCCTCAGCTCTCCGCCGTGCTCCGCTGCGCGGACGAGGCGGCCAAGTCGGGCGTGCCCGTGATCGCGGACGGCGGGATCAAGTATTCGGGCGACATCGTAAAGGCGATAGCGGCCGGAGCCGCGGCGGTCATGATCGGGAACCTCCTCGCCGGCCTCAAGGAGGCCCCCGGGCGCGAGATCCTCTACGAAGGGAGGATCTACAAGGAGTACCGCGGCATGGGCTCGATGGGAGCCCTCCGGGACGGCTCCGGCGACCGCTACGGCATGGCGAAGGACGAGACGCCGGTTCCCGAGGGCATCGAGGGCCGGGTGCCGTACAAGGGTGAGCTCAAGAGCTTCCTCCACCAGCTCGTGGCGGGCCTGCGCAAGGGCATGGGCTACTGCGGCTGCAAGGACTTGGATGAGCTCAGACGCTATAGGCGCTTCGTGCGCATCACCCAGGCCGGATTGCGCGAGAGCCACGCCCACGACGTTGCGATAACCCAGGAAGCCCCCAACTACAGTAGGCCCTGAAGCCGGCTTAGGTTATACTCGGGTCCGGGGACAGGGGGTCAGCATGAACATCGTTGTCATCGGTGCGCAGTGGGGCGACGAAGGCAAGGGCAAGATGGTCGACTACCTCGCCGCGGACGCGAGGCTCATAGTGCGCTTCTCGGGCGGCGCGAACGCCGGCCACACCATTGTCCTGGGCGGCGAGCAGTACGCCCTCCACCTCGTGCCCTCGGGCATCCTCTATCCCGACAAAAGCGTAATCCTCGGGACGGGGATGGTCATCGATCCGGAAGCCCTGTTCGCGGAGCTCTCCGGCCTCGAGGCGAAAGGCGTGGACTGGCGGGGCCGAGTCCTCATCTCGGATAGGTCGCACATCGTGCTGCCGAGCTACCGCCGGAGGGACAAGGACATGGACGCCGCCAGGCGCAAGCCAATCGGCACGACGGGCCGCGGCATTGGCGTGACTTACGCGATGAAGGCCTCGCGCGACAGCGTCCGCCTCGCGGACCTTTCGGACGCCTCCCGCCTCGAGAACCTCGACGAGGGGGACCGGGCCTGGCTGGGGCAGTGGGCGGATAGGCTCCTTCCGATGTCCGTCGACCTCGTGCCCTACCTGAGGGCGCGCCGCAACTCCTATGTCCTCTTCGAGGGCGCCCAGGGTGCCCTCCTCGACCTGGATACGGGCACCTATCCTTTCGTCTCCAGCGGAATGTCCTGCGCGGCGGGGGCCGCCGCCCAGGGCGGTGTCGGCCCCCGCGCCCTCGACAGGATCCTCGGCGTATTCAAGGCGTATTCGACGAGGGTCGGGAACGGCCCCTTCCCGACGGAGTTCGATCCCGCGTCGCAAAGCGCCCTCGACGCCTACATCCGCGAGACGGGCAGGGAATACGGCGTCACGACCGGAAGGCCGAGGCGCTGCGGCTACCTCGACCTCGTGGCCCTCCGCTACGCGGCGACGGCCAATTCGATAGATCGCCTGGTGCTCACCCACCTCGACGTCTACGACGAGCTCGAGGAATTCGAGGCCTGCGTCGCCTATCGCGTCCGCGGCCGCATCGTCGAGGACTTCCCGGCCTCCCTGGCCGACCTCGCCGAGGCGGAGCCGGTGCTGCGCAAGTTCCGCGGATGGAGGAAGCCGATCGGCGCCGTCAGGGCCTACGAGGAGCTGCCCCGCGAGGCGCGGGACTACATCGCCTTCATCGAGGAGTACGCCGAGACGGCCGTCTCGATGGTCTCCGTCGGCTCCGACCGGAACGCCACGATCGTCAGGGAGAGTCCGTGGACAAGATCCTGATCCTCGATTACGGCAGCCAGTATACCCAGCTCATCGGAAGGCGCGTACGCGAGCTTGGCGTCTACGCCGAGATCGCTCCCGGCGACGCCGCGCTCGGGTCGGCCGCGCTCGAGAACGTCAAGGGCATCGTGCTCTCGGGCTCGCCGCGGAGCGCCTACGAGGCCGACGCCCCGAGGCCCGACGCCTCGGCCTACGCTTCGGGCCTGCCTATCCTCGGGATATGCTACGGTATCCAGCGCATGACTCTCGATTTTGGCGGCAAGGTCGCGCGCCTGGGGGAGCGCGAGTACGGACGCAAGGCAGTGCGCATCGTGACGGAGGACCCCCTGCTCGCGGGCCTGCCCCGCGAATTCTCGAGTTGGATGAGCCACGGCGACTCGATCGAGGAGCCGGCGCCGGGCTTCGACGTACTCGCCGTATCCGACGGCGGCATCCCCGCCGCGCTCCGGGATCGGTCGCGGAACTCGTGGGGCCTGCAGTTCCATCCCGAGGTGAGCCACTGCGAAGGCGGCATTCGGATCTTGGGGAATTTCGTCGTCGATATCTGCGGCGCCGCGAGGCAGTGGAGCATGGAAGCCTACCTCGACGAGGTCTCGTCCCGGATCCGCGAGAAAGTCGGGGCGGGCGACGCCCTCCTCCTCATCTCGGGCGGCGTCGACTCCACCGTCGCCGGAGCCCTCCTCCTCAAGATCCTGCCCCGCGACAAGGTCCACCTCCTCTATATCGATACGGGGCTCATGCGCAAGGCCGAGAGCGACGAAGTCATGAAGAGCCTGCGGGCCCTTGGCGCAGCGGACCTCCGCATGGTCGACGCCGGGGCCGAATTCCTCGAGACCCTCGCCGGCCTCGAGGAGCCGGAGGCCAAGCGCAAGGCTATAGGCGACCAGTTCATCAGGATCCAGGAGCGGGAGGTGGGACGGCTCGGCATACCGGAAGCCTTTCTCGCCCAGGGCACTCTCTATACGGACCTCATCGAGTCGGGCAAGGGCGTGGGGGCAAAAGCCCAGGTCATCAAGAGCCACCACAATGTGCGCAGTCCCCTCGTCGAGGCGAAGCGCAAGGCGGGCCGCGTCATCGAGCCTCTCGACCGCTTGTACAAGGACGAAGTGCGCGCGCTCGGCCGCCTCCTCGGCGTATCGGAAGGCGTCGTCAGGCGCCATCCCTTTCCCGGGCCGGGCCTCGGCGTCCGGATCCTCGGCGAGGTGACGAGGGAGAAGTGCGAACTCCTCCGCGACGCCGACGCCGTCTATATCGCGGAGCTGAAGTCGCGCGGCCTCTACGACAGGATCTGGCAGGCCTTCTCCGTGCTGCTGCCGACGAGGTCCGTCGGCGTCGCGGGCGACGAGCGCAAGTACGGCTACGTCCTCGCGCTGCGCGCAGTCGCGTCCGAGGACGGGATGACGGCCGACGTCTATCCCTTCGAGATGCGCGACATTCTCGCCATATCGAGCGCGATCACCAACCGCGTCCCCGGCATCGGCCGAGTCGTGTACGACATCTCGTCGAAGCCGCCGGCCACGATAGAATGGGAGTAGGAGACCGACATGGAGAAGGCGAAAGTCTACTTTATCGACATGCGAGCCACGGGCAGAAACATGCTCGACAAGATGGAAGCCATGCTGAAGGCCGCGGGATTCTTCGATATCGAGTACAAGGACAAATTCGTCGCGATAAAGATGCATTTCGGCGAGCCGGGAAACCTGTCCTATATACGCCCCAATTATGCGGCGAGCGTCGTGGAGCTTGTCAGGTCGGCGGGAGGGAAGCCCTTCCTCACGGACTGCAATACCCTATACAAGGGCCGGAGGTCCAACGCGGTGGATCACCTCCTTGCGGCCTCCGAGAACGGCTTCAACCGCCTGTCGGCCTCCTGCGACGTCATCGTCGCCGACGGCCTGCGGGGCACCGAATTCCGGGAAGTCGAGATCGGCAAGAAGCACGTGAAGCGCGCGAAGATTGGCTCAGCCATCGCCGATTCGGATATCGTGATATCCCTGAGCCACTTCAAGGGCCACGAGATGACCGGCTTCGGCGGGGCCCTCAAGAATCTCGGCATGGGCTCGGGCTCCGTCGGGGGCAAGCTCGAGATGCACTCGGACTCGAAGCCCGAGATCAAGCGCGAGGCTTGCATCGGCTGCGGCGCCTGCGTCAGGAACTGCGCCCAGGAAGCCATCGTCCTGGATTCCGATAAGAAGGCCGTCATCGACTACGCGAAGTGCGTCGGATGCGGGCAGTGCATCGCCATGTGCCGCTATGGGGCTGCGGCGCCCAACTGGAATGCGGCGAGCGCGCAGGAGAAGATCGCCGAGTACGCCTTGGCGGTCGTCAAGGACAAGCCGAACTTCCACGTCGGCTTCGTGATGAACGTTTCGCCGGAATGCGACTGCTGGAACCGCAACGACGCGGCGATAGTCCCCGACATCGGCATCCTGGCTTCGGCCGATCCCGTCGCTCTCGATGCCGCCTGCTACGATCTCGTGAACGCCGCCCCGGTCAACAAGGGGAGCGCGGCCGAAGGGAGCGCAGAGAAAGACGTCTTCCAGGCCGTGCACCCCGGGATCGATGGCAGGCTAGGCCTGGCCTACGCCGAGTCGATCGGCCTCGGCTGCCGCGATTATGAGCTCATCCGGTTGTGAGGAATTTACCACTGAAGAAGTCGGCCGGGACCACTGGAGAATGCCCCCTGACCAGTGGTAAATTCCTCCGCGACGACTGATAAATTCCCTCGCGACCAGTTGAGAAGTCGTCGGCATTGGAACACGCCGTACATAATCTTTTTTTCTCGAGTCCGAGGTCTCTGTCAGAAATCCTCGGGAACTCCTTCAGCATATAGCGGCATTGAAATGGTTACGGTTATCCCATTATCCCGTTATCGCACGAAACGACCATGTTTACGAGTCGGAGGCCGGAAAGCAGGTCTCTCTCGCGATTCCCTCGATGATGCCGACCTTGCCCGCGACTACCTTCATGTCCGCGACGGACCGAAGGACAGAGTCCCCGATAAGTCTCAGGTCATCGAGGGAAGTTTTTCCTCGAAGTGCTTGCGAACTTTAGCGGCAATCTGGTGATCGGTCATTTTGTCTATGGTTTCCACGCTGACGATGCATCCGCCCGGGTCTATTTTCTTGAGGCGCTTTTTCAGTTCGTCCTTTGCCTCTCCGGGACCGAATATAAGGATGGATTCCGCCCCTCTAATGCAGGCGATTACCGCATCGTAGTAGATATTGAGATGGCCCGTGCTGGCACGCTGTCGGCTATCGTCCGCCGGAACATGCTGTGGCTCGAATGAGCCTTCATGACGCGATCCTTGAGAGCGCCGGGCCTGGTTCTCGACCATCGAGGGTATGATTTCCACCACTTCATCTTTACCGGTAATGGTCACTACGAGCGCTCTGCGATGGTCAATCCATAGACCCACTCTTTTTCGCATTCGATCCTCCTCTCTCCGTGGCCTCGCCGGCGCCGCTCAGATCTTAACAGCCGTTTTAGCGTCGCCGGTCTTGATGACGACCTTCACGGCATCTTCCATCGGATCCTTGAAGGGTACTTCGATTCGGAGCAGTCCGAGTTCGTATACGGCTTCCGCCTTGTCCGGTTTCACCGGCCACCCCAAAGCGAGCGAGGAGACATACTCGATATCCCTTGCCGGCGCGTTGAGATGAATGCTGTCTTCCAGGATTTTTACGTCGACGGTGTCCGCCGGCGCTCCGGGAATGGCGAATTCCGCCACTAGCTTCAGGTTTTCCTCGTCTGCGTACACGACTGAGTCCGGAGCGACTTTCATCCGATTATTCGTCATCTTGGTACCCGCCTTTTGCTTTAAAGGTACTCATTCTTACCTTCATTATTATGACATTAGGAAATATTAATCATTATTCTGGAATAATTCGCTCGAAGCCCGCGACAGGATGCGCTGGTCTCTTTTTCACGGTTTAGCCCTATTTCTCCCAATCCGCTCATCGGCAGGCATCATTGCCATCCGATTCCATTTTGCGTGCCAAGAGCGTTCCGTGGCCGACTCGCAGCCGTCAAAAGCCGATGTGGGCTTGTCCCTTTTCGAGACATGCGTTCCCGCAAGGCGAATGACGACCTTGACGTAATGCCCCGACGCGTTAAACTATGGGCCGAAGATGATTCATCCCCGAATGGCATGCATCGTCCGCCATCTGGGGATCCCGGCCAATATACGGGTAAGAAGGCAGTATAGCCCAATCCACGCGCACCCTTCGGCGCTACATCCATTCGCAACTCCTTACCACGATCGCTTTATGCTCCCTCTTCTCGGCGACCGGCGTCTATATAGTCGGCGAGATCCTCTTCGGCGATCTTTATTCTCGCGCGAGGCTGAACGCCTTCGCGGTGGAAAACCACGGCATCCATCTTTTCGACACTATAGCCGACGGTCTCGAGTCCCGGGCAAGGTCCGCCGGAGCCCGCGCCCTCGTCGAGCTGGGCAGGAGATTCCATTCTCCCGACTCGCTCGCGCGGATATCGCGGGAAGAACTCGCCGCGGAATCGTCGCGCCTCGGGGTAGGAGACATCTATCTCATCGGCCCCGACGGCAAGGTCATGGCGACTGATTTCGAGCCGGACCGCGGACTCGACCTCTTCTCCCTGGGCGGGGATTTCAAGGCTTTCCTCTTGAGCATCGAAGGGAAGGGCAAAGTCGAGACCCAGAGTCTCAGTCTGTCTACGCGCACTGGGCACATCAACATGTATCAATATTACAGCCCGCCCGGATCGAAGGTCCTGATCGAGACATCGACGAGCCTTCGCCAGCTCTTCGCCGGAGCCTTCCCCGGCATCCGCTATGATGCGCTGCTCTCGCAGCTCCTCGATTTGGCTCCCCCCGGCGGGAGCGGCAGGCTCGTGTGGCTGAGCGACATTGTGACCTTCGGCCCCGGCAACTACCGGTATTGGAGTCTCCTCAGGGACGGATCGCCCAGCGATATTCCCGCGGACCTCCTGGTCGAAGCGATCTCCAAAGGCGAAGCGAGGAGGGCGGAGGGGAACCGGGAGGTCCTCGTCAGGGTCGCCGACCTCGACCGTAGGGACGTCGATTACTTCAATGCCCATTTCCTCGAAGTATTCTCGCTGGATCGCCGTCCCGTCAGAGACTATAGATTGATCTGCCTGGCGGCGGGACTCGCCATAGCGGCGTCCATCTCCGCGATTTCCTTGATCAGGGCCCGTCGCAGTTTCGCGGCGCACGTGACGAAGCGGATCGATGCCATAGTTCAAAGTCTCAAGAGCATCGAGCTCGGTTCCTCCGATACGGTATCGGACTGCTCGAGCATCGACGAGATCTCCGCCATCGGCCGGGGGATCTACGGGATGGTCACGGCCCTCATGGAGAAGAATCGCCGACTCGAGGAACTTTCAAGCAGTCTTGAGGACGAAGTGCAGGAGGGGGCGGCGCGCGAAGTGCGACTATCGAGTTTGCTGGAGGAAAGGAAGGCCCTCCTCATGGAGATACACCATCGGGTGCGCAATAATCTCCAGGTGCTCTCCAGCCTCGTCGCCCTCCAGGTACATGGAGCCGCGAACGGCTCCGTCAAGGACGCGCTGGACGCCATTCGCGCCCGTATCCTCGGGATGTCCCTCGTGCACGATCGGCTCTACGAGTCCGAGAATATGACGACCATAGACGCCGGCGGCTACTTCGGCGATCTCGCCCATAGCATCGTCGAGCTGAAGGCCTGCGCGGGCCGGCGCGTCGCCGTAGAGATCGACGTCGATGGCATCGAACTCTCCTCGGATATGGCTATCCCCCTGGGTCTCGCGGTCGGGGAGCTGATCGCCGCCGCTTGCGATCACGCTTTTGCCGATAGTTCCGGCGGAAAGATAGAAGTGCGACTCGAGCGCGATGCCGACGAGCTGAGAGTCGTCGTATCAGATGACTGCGTCGGCATCGGCTCGGCGCAGCCTGACTTGGGCCTCGACATCGTCAAGGTACTCTGCGACCAGCTCGGGGCCTCCTTCAGGCTTGAGACTCGATCGCCGCGAGGCCACTCGGGATATATCTCGGTTCCCCTCGGATAGGTTCAGGGAGAGGGCTGTCCTGGAGGCGATCATGAAATGCGTTTGCGGCTATGATGATGAGAGGGGCGACGCGAAGTTCATAAGATTGAATCCGCTGAGTGGACCCGGCGAAAGGCCGTCGCTGCGATCGCGGGGACTGCAGGACGACCCATCAGTGCTCTCGCACGGCTTGGTCGCCTGCCCTAAGTGCGGCACGTTAAGGCTGACGCTCCAATCCTCCGGCGATTAGCCCAAATCCGCGGGAGGATCGCCGATCCGCTCGGAATTCCCGGCGGAGAGAGTCGGAAACCGGCGTCGGCGAAAGCGGCGCGACAGTTAGGCCATATGCTCGACGAATTCGTCGCATTTTTTTTCATTGCGGACAAGGTTTTGTTCTTCGGCTATTCTAAAAAGCACGAGGCATTCTGCAAAGCGGTCAAGGCGGCTTTCGAGGAATCGGGCGCCCGGGTGTTTCCCGTAAATCCCATAGGGGGCTTCGGAGGCGTCGAGCTCTTGAGGTCGTTCGGTGATGTTCCCGCGAAGCCTGGATTCGCCTATGCGCTCCCCGATTTTTCGTTTCACCAAGCTACAAGGCTCTATTCCTAGTTGCCGGGCTAAGGTCAGGGTAGAGGTCTCGGGGGGCGCGATAACCGATATCAAGACACTCGGGCACGGCCATGGGGCCGATGCCTTCGCCGGCTTAGCGATCCTCCGGGGCGGATGCCCGCTCTCCGATCGCTTTTTTCGCCTGATCGAAGCGTTCCTTGGTTATAGGCAGGAGTTTCACGAAGACCGCCGAGACGAGGAAGAAGATTCCGGGCGCCAGACCCAGGAAAAGCCTGATGGCGAGACGCGCTGAAGCGGGCTCGGCGAGGCTCGCGCTCTCCGAATACCCGAACCATCCGAGCGCCGCCGTAGTCAACGAAATTACTATCGCCGAGAGGCACTTGTACAGCAGCATCGACGTGCCGTAGAAAATCCCTTCGCGCCGCGTGCCGTTCTCGAGTTCGTCGATCTCGATCACGTCGGGAATGATCGAGAAAGGTATGACCGCCGACGCGGAGAAGCCCACGCCGGCGAGAACGGCGATGAGTATGACGAAGGCGAGGTCGCCGACCGGAGCGAAGAGCGCGAAGGCGAGCGCGCAGAAGAAGTACGCCGCCGCGCCCATGTACGCCTTCCGCTTGCCGAGCCTCTCGCCCGCGAATACCCAAAGCGGCACGGCGGCTACGGCGGTGACGAGGGGAATTCCCATGAGGACGAAGGTCAGATCCTCGCCGATGCCGATTACGTCCTTGAGATAGAAGACGAAGAGGGTTTGGATGAGGTCCTGGCCGATCATGTTGAATATGAACATGCCGAGAACCAATCGGAATTCCCGGAGAGCGAGAACCGATTTAATCGTCCGGATCAGCCTCTGTCTCTCCTGTCTCTCCGGCTTCACTCGCTCATGGGTGCCCAGGAAGGTCAAGAGCAGGGCGACGACGACGATTCCGCCGAAGGCGGCCCCCATCACGGGATAGCTCCGCCGGTAATTCGCGCTGCCGCCGAAGAGCGAATCGACGATGAAAGATCCGCCAGCGGCGGCGATGAGGTTCCCGCAGATCGACAGCGCCATCCTGAAGCCCGAGATGTTCGTCCGCTCGTCATAGTCCTGGGAAAGCTCGGGCATGAGGGCGTTATACGGGGTGACGACGAAAGAAAAGACCGTATTGAACAGCACGGTGACGGCGACGAAATAGAGCGTCCTCTCGGCGATGCCGCCGGAAGGTACCGCCCAGAGGAGGGCGAACAGGATGCCGACGGGCAGGCAGGAGGCGAGGATGAAGGGCCGCCGCCTTCCCATCCGGGTGTCCACCCGATCGGAGATCCTTCCCGCGACGAAATTCATGATCGCGTCCCAGAATCGGGCGACGAGGAAGATCGCCCCGGCGACGGGGGCGGGGAGTCTCGCGACGTTGACGAGGAAGTAGATGTAGTAGAAGCCGATCGCGGTATAGGCGATGTTTATCGCGAAATCGCCGAGACCGAAGGCCACCTTCTCTCGCGCGGGCACGACGAAGCCGGGTCTTTTCATGAAATCCTCCTTGCGTCCACTTTATCGCAATACTATAGTTACCTTCATGCACGAGCAATCGGCCCCTTCCGTCGGAGGAGCGGCGATTTGGTCGGAGGTCCCTCCGAAGGAAGTCGCGATCGAGGACGCCCATTGGTCGCCGCGTCTCGAGCTCAATCGGAAGCACGCGATCCTCTACCAATGGGAGCAGTACGAGCGCTGCGGAACCATCGACAACTTCCGCATCCTCGCGGGCATCGGCAAGGGCGAGCGGCGCGGATTCTTCTATACCGATTCCGACCTCCACAAATGGGCCGATGCCGCGAGCCGCATCCTGCGATCGGGACCCGACGAGGGCATCGAGCGGCTCCTTCGGGAATACGCGGATCTCATGGCCCGCTGCCAGGAGCCGGACGGCTATCTCTTCACCTACAACCAGCTCCACTTCCCCGGAACGCGTTGGAAGAACCTCATGCTCGAGCACGAGCTATACTGCCTCGGCCATTTCATCGAGGCGGGAGTCTCCCACTTCGAGGCGACGGAGCGCAGGCAGCTCCTCGACCTGGCCGAGAAGTCGGCCCGTCTCGTCGCGCGCGAGTTCAATGACGCCGGACCCGAGCGGACGAGCGGCCACGAGGAGATCGAGATCGCGCTGCTCCGCCTCTACAGGATAGCTCGCGAGCCCGAGTACCTCGAGACCGCCAGGAACCTCCTCGAGCGGCGCGGCAGGACGAGATGCTTCGGCGCCAAATTCCTCGGCCAAGTGCTTTCCCAGGTGGCGAGATCCAGGGCCGCCGACCGGCAGAAGTCCGACAAGGGTCGGCTCGGATTCGAATTCGGCGAGAACCTCACGAGGCGCGAACCGCCTTTCCTCATGCTGAGGGTCCTGCCATGCTTCCTGAGCGGGGCCTACCAGCAGCAGGATCGACCGATGAGGGAGCAGGTCGAGCCGAGAGGCCACGCGGTACGGTGGACTTACCTCATGACCGCCGCGGCCAGGCTCCATCGCGAGAGTCCCGATCCCGGAATCCTCGGCTGGATGCGGTCGGCATGGGATCGCCTGGTCGACCGGAAGATGTATGTAACCGGCGGCATCGGATCGCTTCCCGTCGTGGAAGGCTTCGGGCATCCCTTCGAGCTCGACAACCGCTACTCCTATTCCGAGACCTGCGCCGCGATCGGCAGCGTCCTGTGGAACCGGGAGATGTCGCTCGCGACCGGCGAGGCGCGCTATGCCGACCTCGTCGAATGGCAGCTCGAGAATGCCGCCTCCGTCGGCATCTCCCTCTCGGGCGATCGCTATTTTTATCGCAATCCCCTGGCCGCCGACGGGGAGCTCGAGCGGCGTCCCTGGTACGCGACGGCCTGCTGCCCCTCGAATATCTCGCGTCTATGGGCCGAAGTCCCGAACCTCATATACTCCCGCGGAGAGGGGTTCATCCGCGTCGATCAGTACATCGGCTCGGTCGCCGGCATCGGCGCCGAGGTCTCGATCCGCATCGTGTCTTCCTTGCCCTGGGAAGGCCGAGCCAGGATCGAGGTCGAATGCGGGTCGCCGCATACGCTGCTTCTCCGCATTCCTGGATGGGCAGACAGGGCCAGGGCGACGCGTGAGGGCTCCCCTCCCCGGATAATCGATCGCCCGCCAGAGCGGCGCTTCGGCGCGGCGCGCTTCGGGCGCTCGGAATACCTGGCTTTCGATCTCGCCTCCGGGAAGAGCGCTATCTCGCTCGATTTCCCGATGGAGATATCCCTGCTCAAGGCGCATCCCATGGTCGGTTCGGACGTCGGCCGCGTCGCGGTCGCGCGCGGACCTGTCGTCTATTGCGCGGAAACGGCTGACAATCCCGGCCTCGACCTCGAGGCCGTCTCGCTCGACCCAGCATCGCTCCTCTATACATGGGACGGGAAGATCTTCGAAGGCGGATGCGGGACGATCGAGGGCAATACGGAGAGAGGCGAGCCCATCAGGCTAATACCCTACGCCCTCTGGGGCAATCGCGGGCCGGGCTCGATGCGGGTCTGGATGAAGCAGGCGGGCTGACGCGACCGGGGGAATAGGGCATCGGGTCAGCGCTCCACTAGTATCCGACCGGCCGCTTTGTCGAGGCGGAAGCGGCAGGCGTGCAACTTCTCCTCCACCACAATGCTCACCCGGCAGATCTCTATGACGACGCCGGGGAATATCTCGCCGCGCGCCTCTACGATAGCGCCGTCGTCGGCGTCGAGCTCGCCGAGGAGCGCAGTGATCCGCGAGCGGAGCTCGGCGGCCATCTTGGCGTATTCCTCCCTCGCCTTGTTCGCCTGGGGACTCGGATGGGCGGAGGCGGCCTGGTCGACCTGGCGGGCCCTGCCAGCCAGCAGCCTCATCTTCTCGTTGGCCTGATCCAGCTTCTGCTGCACGGTGAAGTCGGTGCCGACGTGGAGCTGCGTGGATTGGAATGCCTGGTTGCCGAGGCGCCCGCAGCGGATGCCGTGCGTGGCGAAGACTTCTCCGCCCATGATGACGCCCTTGTCGCCGAGGTCCACGGTGCCTAGTGAGAATATCCGGCTGTTGACGATCGCCGAAGAGATCCGTATGTCGCCCCGAGCGGCGACGCGGCAGTTCTGGATGTACTTGGCCTTGATCTCGCCGCCGGCGCGCACTTGGCTGCGCCTGCGGCCGATGATGCCCTGGGCGCAGGTCAGGTCTTTCTTCGCGTTGACGTCGAAGGCGTCCATCGTGGATTTGCACACGATCGAACCGCCGGACCAGACCTTGAAGCCGTCGTGCACGGCTCCCTCTATCACGACGTCCCCGGGGAAGACTATGTGGCCCGTATGGAAATCGACTTCGCCTTTGACGAGGAGGACCTCGTCGACGTCGGCGCGCCCGTTGTCGATGACGAGTCGCCCGTCCACTGTCGCGACGAGCCTGTCGTCCCGCCGCTCGACGTTCCGGCCGGCCGCGCAGGTTTCCGGCGACTCTCTCGAGTAGGGAGTCTCCTTGCCGCGTATATCCTTCCCCGGCGCGCCCGGCCGCTTCGGCATGATGGTGGCGATCGTCTCTCCGGCCTTCACGATGAAGAGCGTCGCGAGCTCGCGGAAATCGACTCGCTGCACGCTGTCGTCCACGCGAGGGCTCGCGCGCCTGAATTTCGCCTCGAGCGAAGCGTGCTCGGGTATCTCAGGCACGGGCGCGCTGCCCTTGGCGACTACGACGTCGTGGAGCACTCGCCGGTCGAGATTGCAGCTCATCGCGGACTCGGCGATGTCCCCTTCAATTAGTCCCGAGACGACGCCCATGCGCCTGAGCAGCTCGTATATGAAGGCGGGCTCTATGGGCAGGCCGTCTCCGCGGGGGGGGTAGAAGGTCGCCGTTGCGGCCATGGCGTCGGGCGATACGGCGATCTCGACCGTGCCGTCGATGAGGCCGGCCGGGCTATGATAGGAGACGGCCCCGCCCAGATCCGTCGCGCCGCCGTCGTCGGGCCGCGACGTCTTTTCCCCGAGGTCGCCCTCCTCGGTTTTTTTTTGCTCGAGATCGTCCATATCTCCTTTATATATCGGCGACTATATTCCGGCTATTGCTCTTTTCCCATGATTGTGCAAATATCGACCGAAGCCTGCATATTTATCCATCTCCGGAGCAACCATGAAAGAGCGGTTCGAGCGT
>Ga0181535_10001145_pt1 | contig 35804 bp, 32 predicted proteins | sample PEATcosm2014_Bin_44_FD_119774 | JGI IMG/M metagenome (GOLD analysis project Ga0181535, IMG submission 119774) | Peatland microbial communities from MTU Mesocosm Facility, Houghton, MI, USA - PEATcosm2014_Bin17_30_metaG | ecosystem: Environmental > Terrestrial > Soil > Wetlands > Peat | place... | reverse complement strand
CCGTGCCGGTTGAGGGTGATGGCGGTGGTCAGGATGATGAAGAACATGACCATATTCGAAAAGAATGCCCCAACACCCACATCGATGTTTCTTAGTTCGAGTTCTTCGGGAGTGGCTCCTCTGCGCTTCGCGAGCGAACTCTGGCCGGCCGACTTCTCCTCTTCGACTTCTTCGCTCGCCTGCCAGAAAAAAAGATACGGACTGATTGTGGTGCCGAGAATCGCCACCAGCGTCTCCCATGCGAGCTTGGTATGCGGCATGGAGGGAATCAGCGTATCGCGCAGCACCTGGCTCCAATTGGCTCCCACCACAAATGCAGTAATCGGATACGCGAACAAGACCAGAACCAGCCACTTGAGCACGCTCGCGATCTGCCGATACTGGAGCCGGATGGTCGCCCACGAGATAAGAAGCGCAAACGCCACCACAAACCAGTGCGAATTAATGCCGGACAGCATGGAAGCCGCATCGGCCATGCCCGCCAGGTCCGCCCCAATGTTGATCGTATTTGCAGCAAGAAGAGCGAAGACAAACACGAGAAGCAGCCATTTTGGAAATCGTTGGCTGAAATTTGCCGCTAGGCCCCGTCCCGTCACTTTGCCGATGCGGGCGCACATCATTTGCACTGCGGCCATCAGCGGCCACGTAAGCAGCGCAGTCCATAGCAGCTTGGTGCCGAGCTGCGCGCCGGCAATGGAATAAGTGGCAATGCCCGACGGGTCGTCATCAGCAGCCCCGGTAATAATCCCAGGTCCGAGCGCCTTCAGCAGCGCTCGAACCCAACGAGATGGGGCAGACCCTGAGATCACGCGCTTATTCCTCGCTCGATCTTCTGCCGATGGCGACTCCACCTACGGGCGTCGGTTTTGCGGTGAATTTGCTTGGCGGTTGGCTCCATCAACCGTATCTTGCACTTTGCCCACGGCATTTTGAAGCTTGCCCTTCACCTGCTGGACGGCGCCCTTCACCTGGAGCGGCGTATTGCCCGTCAAGTTGCCCACCTTGCGCTTGGCGCTTCCTACCACATCGTCGATCGTACCATTCACTCGATTGCTATTCATTGTCCACCTCCGTGGATTCAACTTGTGCGGCTTCAACGAAGGCGCCGGAGTACATTTTCGACGCTTTAATCAAAGAGGATGTAACTTCTTGTCTGTGTCAAAGGGCGCGTAGCCAGCTCGACCTCGGAAATTGGACGGTAGCCTGAGCGTGAACCTGAGCAACTCGGTGGTTCGACCGTTGGCACGGGCTGGCAGTGGTTGATGCTACGTTTTACCGGCCCGATTCTCTCCGCGGATGTTGCCGTGCCCATCGCGCACTTCATTTCCGTTGAATCGCTCCGCGGCTCTCCGCTTCACTGCGGGCTTGTCGCCAACCTTGGGCAATGGGCCGTGATAGCCGTACTGTGGATCGAGTGTGTTATCGACCAGGCCTTGAAAGTCGTCGGACCCATGAAACCACGGCCCAGTGCCGATGAAGACGCCGCCAATAAACCATTCCGGACCGTAGTAGCCGTCGGGAGCGCAGTTGTGAGGAGCGTAGTCATAGTAACCATAAGGACAATCGGGGGCGGCTCCGATATAGAGGTTGATCTGAGGCCTCGTTCTGGTTGCGCCAGGCGCTACGGCATATGCAGCGAGAGCAGCTATCCCGAGAAAATTGATCCCATACATGAACTTTCCTCACAACCGTTGGGCCTTCATCTGCCGATCCCAACCCATTTTGAGCGTATCGACCCAAATCCCGTGAGTCTGAGCAGATTCGACCACCTAAGGCGCAGCGGATGCGGACCGCGTGGTCGATCCGCTGCCTGCGAGAATCTGCGATAGCTTCATGCAAATCGAAACCGCATCCTTCACGATGAGAAGGCTTGCTTTAGCGTCGCGCATACTTCACCTTCAACCCGCAATAGGGAGCAACAGGTGAGGTAAGGCGAGGTCGCCGTTGTATATGCCGCGATGATGAAGAATTGCAGGCACAGACTAAGTATTAAAGAATGAACGACGATTCACCGCAAAACCTCTCCCCCAGCCTTGATAAACGGTCCAGCCTCCATCGAGAGAGCCCTATTGCTCAGACACTGGCGGTCAAGGTCTCTAACGTGAGAGTTACCCAGTGCGCCTCAGTGCGCGGAGTTCATATGACACTGCGCATGGGTAGAAAAGGTGGAATCAGTGAAGAAATTCATGACGTTAGTGGCATTGTTCGGTTTGGGCGTGGCAAGCATCGCCACGGCGGAGACTCGCGAAGAAGTGCAGAACCGGCTCGACAATGCAACGCTAGTGCTGCACCAGGTTATGTCCGCGCCGGATAAAGGCATTCCGGAAGAAGTACTGGAGCATGCGCAGTGCATCGCTATCGTTCCCCACATGATCAAGGCCGGCTTTGTGCTGGGCGGCGAGAATGGCAAGGGCATCGCAACTTGCCGCACCGCAAACGGCTGGAGCGCGCCAGCGTTCTTTGCCATCACCGGCGGAAGCTGGGGATTGCAGATCGGCGTCGAAGGCGTGGATCTGGTCATGATCTTCCAGGGCGACAAGGGCATGCAGCGGTTGGAAAACGCCAAGTTCCAGCTTGGAGCTGACGCTTCAGTAGCAGCCGGACCGGTGGGACGCCATGCCACCGCCGATACCGACTGGAAGCTGAATGTCGAAGTCCTCACCTACTCGCGCGCCAAAGGCGCATTTGCCGGACTGACTCTGACCGGAGCCGATGTTCGCCGCGACGATAGCTCGATGGATGCCTTCTACGGCCATGACGTCTCGACACGCAGCGTGCTGCACGGCGAAGTGGCGACACCGGCATCGGCCGAGCGATTTATCGATGCCGTCAGAAGCGCAAAGGCGCAAGCTATTGCTTCGAACTAACAACAATAGCGAATGCTGCATCCTATCGTTGTCAATGCGTTGTGTGCGCCTGAGTCGGGTTTCCCTTCTCAGGCGTTCGCAATCGAGAGGGAGGTGCGCCGGCTATGCTTTGGACAATCTTCGTCATCCTTCTGGTTCTGTGGCTTCTGGGCTTCACTCTTCACATCGCCGGTGGCCTGATTCACATTCTGCTGGTCATCGCTCTGATCGTCCTGGTCATCAACCTGGTCTCCGGACGCCGCAGCGTTTTATGAAGTAGCCTGCGCGCCGAGAGCGTTAGCCGGCGGCAGCGAAGCTAAACACCGGTTAGCGGCCTGAGTCCCAGTCATTCGATTCAAAAGCGCGACCCGAAGCCGACAAACACAAGCAACCCGTGCGATGGGTTAGTTCATTGAATTCAACGTCGGATGCGTGATATATATCACAAGTTTGTTGGATGAGTGATATATCTCAAAAAGGTGGAGGCTAAGAAAGTATTTACAGCTGATTTACAAAAGTCGTACGTTTCTCTTGCAACGCCCTACCTTTCGTGCTAAGGTGCTTCCATACTTCCCAGTTGCGAATTGAGGTCAGGTGAAGAAGATCTCACCAGAACGTAAAAGCTGAAGTGCGCCTTCGCCACATGCAGAGGCGGCAGGGTCAGTGTCTTGTAATATCGATCCCTAGCGTGGGACCGAGGGGCGCGAAGCGCACCGCAAGTGCACCTCTGGAAAATCGCCTTACTTAGCCGCAGCAGAGATCCAAACAACCAGCTGTCACTCCCTCAAAAACCTCTGTTCGACAGCTCATTTTCCAATGGTTGTCCTAATTCCTCGAATCCGCATGATTAATGTCCGGCTCTCCGAAGAGGAGTACCTGGAATTAGAGCGCTTCTGCATTGCCAGCGGCGCACGCAGTATCTCGGATCTTGTGCGCAACACCATGCATAAGATCGTCGCGAGCGGGGATCGAGATAAGTCGTTAGCATCCAACGTTAGCGAGTATTCCGAGCAGATGAGCGATCTGGAGCTTAGGGTCAAGGAACTTGCCGCGGAACTTGCGTCGTTCCGAGTCGGCGCGCAGCCGCAAAGTGCAGCAGGACCCGACGCGAAGGACGAGACTAAGGTCACACGACTCCCGGCTGATGCAGAGGTTTCGTCAGACTCTGCTAGAGGGATGCAACCGCCTCGCAAGACCGACTCATAGCGGTGGAGCAAAGAGCATAAACGTGAGTGAGCAGCCTGCTGCGGTCCCCATGGGATTTTTTGTGATGATTTTGGGGGGCATTCTGTTCCTTGCAGTTAGCCCACTGTCTGCGGCACCCGCAAGCGGACAACACAGCGCCAGCCAGAAAGCAAACGATCCTGACTCATCGGCGCAAGAGTGCGATCTATCCACGTCCGGTTCGCCCTACATCTCAGTGGATAGTTGGATATATCCCGCCGTGCTGCGGCTGTATTCGCTGGGCTTTCTGGATCACGCTTTTCTCGGCCTCCGTCCATGGACGCGCGCCAGTTTGAGCCACATGCTGGAAGACACAGACGCCAAGATCGAGAATGCGGCCGAAGGACCGGTCACGGATGAGGCGAGGCAACTGTACGATGCGCTGAATCACGAGTTGCATCTCGATAGCGGAGGTCCATGTCCGGCGCGCACAGGCGACGTGCGTATCGAGTCAACCTATTCGGTGGTGCGCGCGATCAGTGGTACGCCGCTACGCGACAGCTTTCATCTTGGCTCAACCATCGTCAACGACTATGGCCGGCCTTACGAAAACGGCTTCAATAACTACTCCGGCGCCAGCGGCTATGCCACCGCCGGCCGGTTCACGCTCTACGCGCGCGGCGAGTTTCAAGGCGCACTCTCGGCCGCAGGTTATTCGCGGGCTTTGGCGCAGACGCTCTCTACGATCGACCTAACTACTTTCCTCAACGCAATCACCGGCCTGCCGTACAGCCAAACCACCATCCCCCTGGGACCGATCGCAACGGCGACCCAGGGACGCTTTCTTGAGGCATATGTCTCCGCTCAGTTCCTGAACCACGTTTTTTCGTTCGGCAAGCAAGACGAGTGGATGGGACCGGCTCAAGGCGCCAGCATGGCCTACTCGAATAACGCCGAAAGCATCTATGCGTTTCACATCAACCGCACCGAGCCGCTATACATTCCATTGCTCTCGAGGCTCACTGGTCCTTTCCGCTATGAGTTCCTGGTGGGTGCGCTCAGGGGTCATACCTACATGCCGTACGTTCCGACCGTGCCGCCCACGCCGCCCCCCATACCGAATGTCGTCAATCCCGGAGACCCATGGGTACACGCTGAAAAATTCAGCTTCAAGCCCACGCGCGACCTCGAATTCGGCTTCGAGCGTACGGTGATATGGGGTGGGCGGGGTCACGAATCTATCACCCTTCACACGTTCCTGAAAAGCTTTTTCAGCACGAACGCCACCAATCCCGCCGAAAAATACGGACCTCAGGATCCCGGCGCTCGCTTCGGCACATTCGATTTCGTCTATCGTTTACCAATCCCCGGCCAGTGGCTAACGCTCTACTCGGACATGGAGGCGCACGACGCCCCCAGTCCTATCGCCAAGCCTTTGCACGGCACCTTCAGACCGGGTCTCTATCTTTCTCACTTCCCTGGCATCCCCAGGCTGGATATGCGCGTCGAAGCCGCCGATACCGATTCCTCCGTCGCTTCAACCCCTTCCTATTCGGGAAGCATTGGCGGCCTTTATCAATATTGGGAAAATATTCAGAAGCAAGGATACACAAACCAGGGCCAACTCTTCGGGGACTGGATTGGGCGCGAGGACAAGGGCGGGCAAGGCTGGATTACCTATCACCTGAGCGGCAATGAGTGGGTGCAGGCGAGCGTGCGCACTCAGAAAGCCTCAAAAGACTTTATTCCCGGCGGCACCACCCTGAATGACATCAACTTCCAGGCAGTAAAGCGCATGGGCAGGGACTTTGAGATCGACGGCAACTTTACTCTGGAGCACTGGAAAGCCCCCGTCTACCTCCCCGGTTCGCAGACAGTAACCTCCACAACCATCCAGCTCACTTGGTTTCCGGAACGCAAGATTGGCTTTTGAAACCTGGCCCAGGACCGGGCTCGACCTCTTGCATTGAATCAAGACTCTTATCAGAGAAACTTCCAACACTATGACCCATAAACTCCTGATCTTCTTCCTAATGTTCGGCTCTTTTTGCGCCGCGCAGTCGGACTACCACACGGCTCCGTCTCAAACGGTCACATGTCCCGCTGGCCCGGGCCCGGTCTCCGCAGAGGAGGCCGCTCAATGCGCACCCGATACCTCCCAGGCTCCCGCCACCGGGGTGAACGAGAATTCTGTTCGCAACGGGACCAACCTCAACCCCGGATCAACGCAACGTCCAACTGAAGCTACTCCCCTGCCCGGCACGAGACCCGTACCATCCACCCGCGTGATCGGTCCGATCACCACTCGATCCGAATTCGAGATGTTCGCCGAAGATGCAGCCGGGCGCACGCTCCACGTGTATGGCAGACAGTTATTCGATGAAGGTCCCACAACTTTTGCTCCCATGGATCGTGTTCCGGTGCCCGCCGATTACGTGCTGGGTCCGGGAGATCAACTGCTGATACGGGTGTGGGGAAAAATCGACCTTGATGCCAGCGTGACTGTAGACAGGAATGGCCAGATCTTTCTCTCGAAGGTGGGAACCGTGCGCGTGGCCGGGCTGCGTTACGAGCAACTCGACAGCTATCTCCGCTCCGCCATCGGTAACCTCTACAAGGGCTTCGAGTTGAATGTTACGATGGGCCAACTTCGCTCCATCCAGATTTTCGTTCTGGGAAGCGCAAGGCAACCGGGAGCATACACTGTCAGCTCTCTCAGCACGCTGGTCAACGCGCTCTTTGCCTCCGGCGGCCCGTCTGCTACCGGGTCGATGCGGCACATCGAGCTGCGCCGTGACAATCGCGTCCTTGTCGACTTTGACATCTACGACCTCCTGCGCAGAGGCGACAAATCGCACGATGTCCAGTTACTCCCGGGAGATGTGATCTATATTCCGCCCGCCGGGCCGCAAGTTGCGATCATGGGGAGTGTGAATGAGCCCGGGATTTACGAACTGAAGGGCGAAACCACGATTGCCGCCGCGTTGCGCGATGCCGGTGGTCTCACCAACCTGGCCGAGGTCGATCGCGTTCTCCTCGAAAAGATTGAGAATCACAGAAGACGAGGGGCCGATGACTTCGCCCTGGATGCGGCGGGACTCGAGCGCATGCTCAAGGATGGGGACATGCTGCGGATATTCCCCATCTCGCCCCAGTTTGAGAACGCTGTGATGCTGCGCGGCAATGTCTCTCAACCGGGCCATTTCCCCTGGCACGAAGGCATGCGGGTCTCGGATCTGATTCCATCGCGCGATTTTCTGATTACCCGCAGTTATTGGTACCAGGAGGGCCATTTGACAGAGAGTGCGCCCGCCGGCAGAAGTTGGGGCGAGGAAAACGGAGTTCGTTGCAATCCGCGCGGTGCAGGCGTTCCGAACCAGAAAAACGACACGGTCGGCAAACCGCGCGATGCAGGCGCTGCGAACCAGGAATACGGAACGGACGGCGATGCGCGCGATGCCTGCGCTCCGAGTCAGGAATACGGAACGGGCGGCAACTCGCCTGAAGGCAGCGAGCCTAACCAGCAAAACCATACGCCGGTCCACGTACCGATCGATATCATGACCGACCTGGTCCAGAACACGGCGGAGATCAACTGGGACTATGCCTCCATCCAGCGCCTTGACGAGCAGGACTTGAGCACTCGCCTGATTTCCTTCAACCTGGGCAACGCGATCAATAGCCCCGAGTCTCCCGATAACCAGCTCCTGAAGCCAGGCGATGTAATCACGATTTTTTCCCGGAGCGACCTGCCCTTGCCGACGGACAAACACGCAACATTTGTCCGGGTGAGCGGAGAGGTCAATGCGCCAGGCGTTTATCGCGTCGAACCGGGCGACACTCTACGAAACGTGGTCGAACGCGCCGGTGGACTCACTCCGCACTCCTATCTTTACGCATCGCAGTTGACGCGCGTCTCGACCCGTCAGGCCGAGGAAGAGCAACTTCGGATTTCCATGGCGCAAATGCAGAAAGAACTTACCTCGCGCTATGCGGCCGCCCCGTCCACAGGTTCCGCGAACGCCGCCGACCAACAAACGCAGATGGGCACACAGCAGGCCGCCATCGCCCAGCTCGCGGCAGTGAAGCCGACAGGTCGAATTGTTCTCGACATGCAGCCCGGCGCCAGCACGGTCGCGGATATTCCGAACTTCCCGCTCGAAGATGGCGACAGTTTCTATATTCCGCCAAGGCTCAGCACGGTTCAGGTCGCGGGAGCGGTCTACAACGAAAATGCCTTCCGGTATCAGCCCAGGAAGCACTTATCTGCATATCTCAATGATGCCGGCGGTCCTACCAGGCAAGCGGACGCAAGGCGCATCTTTCTGGTCAGGGCGGATGGAACCGTAATCAGCAGGCAAAGCCACGGCCAGTTCTGGCATACCGACTTTGAAAGCACCGTCTTGCTGCCCGGGGACGCGATTATCGTCCCAACTAAGCTGAAGTCGCCGAACAACTTGATGCAACAGCTTCCGTACCTCGTTCAGACTCTATCGCAAACGGCCATGACGGGAGCTGTCATCGGCTCGACCTACTAAGGAAGGCCTAAGGTGAAGGAATCTCAGGTTCAGCCGTCTATGGCGCGAGCGACCGCGTATGAAGCCGGCGACGACGTGGAGTCGGAAGCGACGCTTTATCCGACGCCAGTTCAGGTGTTTGTGCGATTGGCACTGGCCAGGAAGCTGGTCGCGGTGACCATCGGAGTATCTGTGTTTGCAGGGGTGATTCTCAGCTTGGCGTTGCCGACAGAGTATTCAGCGACTACTCGGATTTTGACGCCCCAGCAAAAACAATCTATGGCAAGTCTTTGGACGAGCCAGATAGCCGGCGCATACGCGAGCGCACTTGCTTCGGGATCTGGAGGATTTAGCCTGAGGAATCCGAACGATATCTATATTGGTTTGCTGCGCACTCGACCCGTGGAGGACGCGATCATTCAGCAATTCGGGCTGCAGGGACTCTATCGCGCGAAAGATCTGACGGCGACCAGGATAAAGTTGGCGAACAACACCGAGATCGTCTCGGAAAAGAGCGGACTGATCGCCATCACGGTTATGGATACGGATAAAAAGCGCGCTGCGGATATCGCGAACTCTTACACGAATCAGCTTCGCGATTTGACGCATACGGTTGCACTATCGGAGGCTTCGCAACGGCGGCTCTTTTATGAGGAGCAATTGAAGCACGCAAAGGAGGATCTGGTAAATGCGGAAGCCGACCTGAGACAGGTGGGGCAGAAGTCGGGTCTGGTGGAACTGGACGCGCAGTCCAAAGCATTGATTGAAGGGCTGGCAGAATTGCGCGCACAAATCGCCGCGAAGCAGGTCCAGATCCAGGCAATACGGTCTTATTCAACTGAACAAAATCCTGAAGTGCAACTGGCGGAACGAGAACTTTCAGCGCTGCGGGCGCAAGCTGCCAGTCTTCAGCAAACCAAAAACCCGCCGGGATCAGCGGACATGGGCCTTGCCGACGTGCGCGGCGCCGGTTTGGATTACCTGACAGCCCAGCACGAATTACTTTATCGGCAGACGCTCTACGATTTGCTGATTAGACAATACGACGCGGCGCGGCTCGACGAGGCGAACGAAGCCACCGTGATTCAGGTTGTAGAGCCTGCGATCCCGCCCGATAGAAAGTCCGGACCTCACTGTTTCGTGATCGTGCTGTGGATGGGATTTGCGGGCCTCCTGATGGTCTCCCTATACATACTCATGCGCCACGAACTCGCACGCAATCCTCGCTCCCGGCAATCGCTTGCGCTCCTGAGGTCTGCGCTCTTTCATGGGTGAGATCATCTTGATGGTTCAGCAATTGACGCGCATGGTTCGGATCGGTCCCTTTGAACTGTCCACTGCGGAAGGCCGGTCGATCGAACGCTATCGCCGAGCGGCGATGACGACTCTCTCCGCGGTGATTTCCAAGGGCGCTGCATTTCTAACGCTCTTCATCTCTGTGCCATTGACGCTTTCCTACCTTGGAGCGGAGCGCTTCGGACTGTGGATGACGATAGGCTCTGTGACTGTGATTCTCAGTTCGTCAGATCTGGGAATTGGCTACGGACTGCTGTGCTGCGTCGCGGAAGCCAATGGGAAAGACGATCGAGAACTGGCTCGCGGCTATGTTTCGAGCGCGTTTTTCATGCTGGCAGGCATCGCTGCCTCGTTTCTTTGCGCATTTTTCGCCGTTTACGAACTGATTCCCTGGCCGCGGTTGTTCAACGTTCATTCACCAACCGCAGTTGCTGAAGCGGGACCGGCCGCGGCGGTCTTTGTGTGTTGCTTCATTGCAAGTATCCCCCTAGGCATCGTGAACCGCATCCAAATCGGCTACCAGGACGGATTCGAGAACAATCTCTGGATCAGTCTGGGCAGCGTGTTTTCGTTGGCGGCGGTTTTGCTGGCGTGTTATGTCCGGGCTAGCTTGCCTTGGCTGGTCCTGGCGATGACGGGTGCGCCGATTCTGGCAGTCATCTTGAATTCCACGGTTCTGTTCGCGGTGGAGCGGCCCTGGCTGTGTCCCCAATGGAGTTTGGCCAACACGCGAATGCAAAACAGGATGCTTGGATTGGGATCTATGTTCGTCATCCTGCAGCTCGCGGCCGCGATTGGATTCTCATCAGACAACGTGGTGATCGCACAGAATCTCGGTTCGGCTGCCGTGACGCAGTACTCGGTTCCCGCGAGGATGTTTAGCTTGATTACGATGGTGATCATCACCGTCATTTCACCTTTGTGGCCGGCCTACGGAGAGGCGTTAGCGCGGCGCGACTTCGATTGGGTTCGAAGGGCGCTAAAGCGTTCCATGGAAATCAGTCTGCTAATCGGGCTTTCTGCGAATCTACTCCTTGTAGCGCTTGCGCCTCGGATTCTGCGTTGGTGGATTGGCACAAAGATTACGCCATCGTTTCTTCTCCTGGTGTCTCTGGCGATCTGGGGCGTGCTCTGCGCAGTTTCGACTGCCCCCACCACACTGCTCAACGGCGCAGGAATGTTGAAGGGTCAGGCAGCCGCAGCGGCGGTGGCCTGTGTCGTCAATCTGGGCCTGTCCATTTATCTCACCCGCCGGATTGGAATCGCCGGAGTCTGCCTGGGATCCGTCATTGCACAGGCAACAATCGCTCTGCCGGCCTATATCTACCTCGCCACACAGTTGCGCAGACAACTTGCGGAGGCGCGGATTCCCCTATGACTGTGATCGCGAGAGTATTCGGCGGCCTCGGCAATCAGCTCTTTATCTACGCATCCGCGCGGGCGCTGGCGGCGCGAGCAGGAGCCAAGCTGATGCTTGACACCGTTTCCGGGTTCAAGGAGGATCGCCTTTTCGGGCGAGTTTTTCTTCTCGATCATTTCAATGTGCAGTACACCTCGGCATGCGGGCACGATCCACTCCTGCAGCCAACGGGTGCGGGAAAAGCGGCGCGAGCAATTGCGCGGAGGATCAACCGGATGTTGCCCGAGAATCGCCGCTTCTACTTTACCGATGGTATGGACCCGTTCAGGCAGGAAGCGGCAGAGAAGGCGCTACGTTCGCGGATCTATCTCGATGGTTACTGGCAGGACGAGGCAAACTTCCGCGATATTGCGCAGCAGACCAGGCGGGAGCTTACGCTGAAGAAGCCGCCCACGGCTGCGGCAGCGGGCCTAGCCGGACAGATGCGCAAAGAGGAATCTGTCGCGGTTCACTATCGCACGCTGGTGGGCACAGGAAACGATCAGCGAGGCATGAAGCGCCTGCCGGCGTCATACTATCGAGCATGTCTGCTGGAGTTGCGTGCGCGTCTAAAAGACCCGCATCTTTACTGTTTCATGGATGCAGATTCGCAGCTATCGGAGGACCTTACCGGCGGCCTTCCTTACACCGTGATAACCCATGAGAACCCGAATGAATTCGCGTTCGAGGATATCTGGCTGATGGCGCAATGCAGACATTTTGTAATTGCCAACAGCACGTTTAGCTGGTGGGGTGCATGGTTGGGAAGCGATCCGGGCAAACTGGTGCTGGCGCCTTTGCACGGCAAGGAGAGTTCTGTGTTGAGCGGATTCCCAAAACCAGTGAACAGTGCGAGAAGCCGTGACGAAGAGGGCGGCCAGATCGTCATTTCACTCTACGCAGCGTCCTGCGAGGCGCGCCAGGAAGTGGTCGCATGAGCCCGGCGGTATCCATTGTGCTCCCGGTTTATAACGAGGAGGCGCACGTCGCCGCGGCGATCGAACAGCTCAGACGACAGACATTTGAGGATTTTGAGATCATTCTCGTCAATGACGGCTCGCAAGACAGGACTGCGGAGATTGCGAGAGGTATCGATGAGCCGCGCCTGAAGGTTGTCGACATCGAACATTCAGGTCTTGCGAGCGCGCTGAATGCAGGCATTCGCCGAAGCTGCGCTCCATTAATCGCCCGTCAGGATGCGGACGATGACTGTGTTGTGAACAGGCTGGAAATCCAGCTGGGTTTCCTGAGTAAGCGCCCGGAGGTTGGAGTGCTTGGGAGCTGGGCTTCGATCACAGAAGAACTTTCAGGCCAGATCACGCAATTCCGGCCTCCCGTGGGCGATCGTGAAATCAAGAAAGAGCTTCCATGGAGAAATCCCATGGTGCATAGCAGTGTGGTCATGCGGAGGAGCATCGTGGAGACGGTGGGATTTTACCGCTGCGATACCATCTGGGAAGACTACGATCTCTGGTTGAGACTCCGCGACCGCACAGTCTTTGCCAATATCGATCAACCGCTTGTGGAACGGCTCGTCCGCCGCAATAGCCATTTCCGGATTCCCAGGTCAAAGTCCTACTGGGCTCTTTATGGAATCCGGTCCCTGGCCCTGCTGCATGGCCCGAAGTCGATTTCCCTCAGTGCGAGCACAATGACAGCGCTGACCAAGGCCGTTGCCCTCAGTGCGATCGGTCGATAGAGGCAATGCGCGGAATTCACCGATGGCTGCTGTTTCTCTATTTCGCAACGTTGGGGACGTATGCCATTCCCGAGTTGCGCCTTCCTGGCGCGCTGGGAGGTCTTCCCTACGGTGTGGTGTTGATTGGGCTCACATGGCTGGCGGTGCTGTGGGAGTCAATGTTTGGCGTCGAAAAGCTGACGGGCAAATCCCAGAGTGCTTTGTATGCCGTTCTCTGCTACAGCCTCGGCGCGTTACTGAGCATCGTTGGCGCGCACGACATCGATTATCTTCTCGTCTTTAAAATGTGCGTATTCCCGACTATCATCTTGCTCGTCGCTCTTGTGCAGCCTGATTTGCGGGGATTAACCAGGCTGCTGCTTGTCCTCGGGGTGACGGGGATACTTCTGGCAGGTTACGGCCTTTACGGCTTTGTGACCGGGGCGACAGGTGCGATTGAGGAACATCTGCTCGGCTATTTCGGGATTACATATACTGAAGCCACGCGAAATGGCGATATTTTGTACATCATCGTGCCGTTTTGGTGTCTGGCCGGATTGCTCTGGAGCCGCTATGGGGTCGCAAGCGCGCGGTGGGGAAGAGTCACCCTATGGTGCCTGCTGGGATGTCTGTCGCTCGCGCTGCTGATGAGTTTTGTGCGTGGAATATGGATTACCATTCCCCTTACCTGTATCTTCGGCGGAGTGCTCATTAGGAAACCCGGCAAACGATTTGCAGCAGCGGCGGCGATCGCGATTGCCCTCCTGGCCATCACTCAGCTCGGTGGAATCATAGGGCAACTCGCCACGGCATGGGGTGGCAGTGCGCAGCAACTCGTGGCGCGCGCTCAGACCGTGGGCACCTTAGAAAGTTCCGCACAAGCCAGCAACAGCAATGAGAACAGACTGGTTTTGATTCGAGCCGCAGTGAAGATAGGAGTTGAATCGTCCCCTTTCGGGCTCGGTATCGGACAGTTTCGCAACGTCGCCCCCGAGGAGGCTGAGCTAGTCGTTAATCATGCCGAGAATATGTATCTGCAGGTGTTCTGCGAGCAGGGTTGGTTGAGTCTGGCGGGGCTTTTGTGGATCTGCTCTCTGACGATCGCGCCGGTCGTCGATGAAAACGCACCGCCAGGAATCCGATTTGTCACCGGTACGTGCCGGCTGATTGGCCTGAACCTGCTTCTCTATGCACTCATGAATCTGATGATCGACGGGCTCTGGTTCTGGTCGGTGGAAGCGGTATGTATTTCCGTTAATTCCGCGGCCGGAACACCCGCTCTTGCGCCCGCGGCGAAAGAAACCCATGCCTGAGCATTCATCGGGAATACGGACAACGGCGGGTTATACGACGGTCCATGAGCAGGTTGAACCTCCCCGAAGAGCTGGCTTCATTGGGATGCGCCGGAACTTTGAGCAATGAAGGGCATGCGCGTGCTTCACGTCGGGGCCGACGATGCAGGGGGCGGCGTGGCCAGTTACATTGCCTCGATGATCCCTGAGTTCAACGCCCAGGGTGTGGAGACCCATATTACGGTCCCCACGGAACGGATGGCTCGCGCATCGGCGAATTTTCCCCAGCCTTGCGTACGGCACGGGTTGTCGCTCCGTTACAGTCCGCTATCGCTTTGGCTTTCGGTTGCGCAACTGCGGCGACTCCTATACAGGGAACACGTCGATATTCTCCATCTGCATACGGCCCGGGCCGGATTCGTTGGAGTCCTCGCTGCCCTCGGAACCGGGGTTCCCGTTGTCTACACCGGTCACGGTTTACGCTTTGAGGAAAAGGAGACAAGGCTTGCTCGCGCCCTGTTTCGATTCTATGAAAAGCTGATCTGCAGTCTCGCTGACCTGTCCACGATGCTGACCAAGCGCGACCGGCGCTTTGCTATCCGCTGTGGTATTGTTTCCCCCGAGAAAGCGGTCGCGGTAAGAACCAGAATCTCTTGCAATGGTTACCTGCACAGTGCATTCACTGGCGATCCGTCACGGACCGGCTTTGTCATGGGATCCGTAGGACGTCTTGACGAAATGAAGGATCCGCTGACCTTTCTGCGGGCCGCAAAGCTGGTCTGCAACGAACTGCCGAATGCGTCCTTTGTCTGGGTGGGCGATGGCGTGCTTCGCAGTCAGACGGAGCAGGCAGCCCGCGAACTCCGAATCTTTGATCGGCTAACTATCACGGGACAGATTCCTCGGGAAGAGGTATATCCGTGGCTGCGCAGAATGGACGTATTCGTATCTCCCTCCAGAAAAGAGGGCGTCCCTCTGGCAATTCTGGAGGCGTACGCGGCCCAACTACCGGTCGTCTGCTGTCGTTACCGCGGATCGGGCTGGTATTACGTGGTAAAGAGTGACCAGACGGCGCTCACGTTCGCGTTCGGCGACGCTGATTCCTGCGCTCGAAGCGTATTGCGGATTGCCAAAGACAAGGGGCTTCGTGAACAGCTCGCAGCGGCCGGAAACGAACACTTCGCCGCAAGATATCGTGGCTCGGATATCATGGCCCGGCAGTACATGGCCATTTACTCCGAGCTGCTCGGTCGGCATGCCGCGAGGCAGATATGAAGGAGATGGGCGCCATGATCACGTCTTGCCGGAATTGTTGACTAATGTACATCGATGCATTCGCGGTCAGACCAGCGTGAGACGGCGGCAAAATGCGAACGGAAAAAAGATCTCACGCGGGCTAGAAAAGGCCGTGGTCCTCGAAGGAGTTTTGCACTATGCGACAACAGGTATTGCGCGAATTAATAACTAACTCTCCCATTGCGCCTTGGGTTTTCAACATCAAGGTGCACACTGACACCTCTGCCTGGAAATGCAATCTGGATGTCTCGGCTTGGGAGCGCAAAGGCTGTCCTAATCCGCCGCCATTTGGGTACAAACGTCAGGTGATTCAGGACTACGCAGAGCGCTACAATCTACGAACGATGGTGGAAACCGGCACGTATTTGGGCCATATGTGCTGGGCTTCACGGAGTATTTTCTCCCGGATTATGACCGTAGAGCTGGACCCCAAACTCCATGCAGCCGCAAAGAAGCGATTTGCCCGGCATGGGAACATTGAATGTCTTTTTGGAGACAGCTCCATCGTTCTGCCCGCTCTTCTTTGCCGAATTCAGGAACCGTGCCTCTTTTGGCTTGACGCGCATTATTCGGCTGGCAGAACAGCAAAGGGCAGCGTTGAAACCCCCATCTCGGCAGAGCTCGATGCCGTGCTCAGCCACGAGCTCCGCAATCATGTTGTGCTAATCGACGATGCACGCGGCTTCAATGGAACCCACGACTACCCAAAAACAGATGACCTCAGAGACACGGTGCTGAAGCTTCGCCCGGACCTGACGTTTACCGTCGAGCACGACATCATTCGTATGGTTCCTCGAGACGCGCCCCAATAATTTGTATTTCTCAAACAGTCTCCCCTTCTTTCGATAAGTTCACTCTCAAACCGTAAAGCAGGCGTTGCTCTCAGACGGCGCGTTCCCGGAGCTCAACTTCTATGGACAATTGGCAAGCGAAACCGCAACAGAAGTCCGTGGCCGTGGTTGTGGCTTCCCGCGATGCCTCTATGGACCTATGGGAACCGCTATGGACGATGTTCCAGCAGCATTGGCCAGATTGCCCCTATCCACTGTACCTCGTATGCAATTCGTCTGAGTACTGCCGGTCCGGTGTGTCAACCATCGCAGTGGGCCCGGATCGCTCCTGGTCCGATACGCTGCTGACAGCGCTCCGTCGCGTTCCGGAAGAATATGTTCTGCTATGGATTGACGACCACTTTGTGAGTGAGCCTGTGAAAAGCAAAGAGATTGTAGCGGCGGTCGAGGCCTTCAAGTCAGTGGGCGGCAATTACCTTAGGCTGCAGTCTTTGCCGAAACCCGATGCGAGGTTCAACGGGCACTTCGGGATCGTTCGAAACGGCTCCATCTACCGAACAGCCACAATCGCCTCTGTTTGGAAGAAGTCCGTTCTCGCAGACCTTCTGCAGCCGGGCGAGAGCGCGTGGGATTTTGAAACGGACGGGTCGGTACGTTCCGACAGATACGACGGTTTCTTTTCTACCTGGCACGATTGCTTCCGGATTGAAAACCTGCTGATCAAGGGAAAGATCTGCCGGTGGTCGCAGCGCCGCATTGAGCGTAATATAGGTCGCCCCCTAGGCCTCAGTCGTCCCGTCATGACTCGTGCGGAAGAGACATCTTTAGCATTGCGAATATTTGGCAATCGAATGCTCGTAAGACTACCGCGACGATTCGCGAGAATACTTCGTAATGCTGGCCATTCGGGAAAAACACTATGACCATCTGGCTGATCAACGCCTATGGCCCCATTCCGGGCGAGGGATGGCGCGACTATCGTTACACAATCATCGGAGAGACTCTTGCCAAGGCGGGTCATAGTGTCATTTGGTGGACCTCCAGTTTTTCCCACCACTTCAAGCGCTTTCGCTCACGGGAGTGGGAGGATCGACTCGTCGCGGCGAGCTTTGTGATTCGGCTGGTTCCCGCCTCAGGCTACACGCGCAATATCAGTCTGGCTCGAGTGTGGAATGAATTGCTCTTCGCATGGCGCATCTACCTGCGGACCAGGAAAGAGCCGCGACCCGACTTGATCATCGCCGCCGATCCCCCATCGACGATCGGCCGAGTAGCGGTCTGGCTGGCCCGTCGTGGTAAGTGTCCTTTGGTCTTCGATGTCATGGATCTTTGGCCTGAATTGTTCGCGCTGGCGTTGCCGAAAGGTCTCCGCAAGTGGGGCCCGCTCATCTTTTCTCCGCTGTCTGCACTGCGCAAACACAATCATGCGCGGGCCGATGGGCTGATCGCTTTGTGCGAGAGCTACCGCGTAACGATGATCACTCAGTTACCGGAACGAAACAAACTTCCTTCCGCCGCGATATTCAACGGCATCGATGTCGCCGCATTTCGCTCTATCATGAGAGAGCCTTTGGATGGAATTGACCTTCCGCCCAAAGCCAAGAATGCGGTGCGAGCGGTGTATGCCGGAAGCCTGGGTGAAAATTACGACATCATCACGCTGATGAAGGCGGCGGAGATCCTGGGTAGAAGCGCTGTTCCCATCCAGATTGTGATTGCCGGCGTGGGTCCGTTGCTCGAGTCGCTGAAGGCATTTATCCGGGAAAAGCGACTAAACAACCTGATCTACGTTGGCTGTCTTTCGCCGGAGCAATTGCCTTCCCTGTATAACTTGTGCAATATCGGCATTTCGGCATACTGTCGAGGATCCACGGTGAGTATGCCTGACAAGGCATACGACTACATGGCTGCCGGCCTGCCAATAGTCAACTCACTCCGAGGTGAACTGGAAGGTATACTCCAAGCCGGTCAGATCGGATTACAGTATGTGGCGGGCGATGCAGAGTCGCTGGCCTTTGCTCTCACCAAGCTGGCATGTGACCGCGCGCTCATGGACAGAATGGCGCAGCAATCCCTAGCCGCTGGCGGAATATTTGACCGTGATGTCCAGTTCGGCGCACTGCCGGATCTGATCCAGTGCGCATGCCGGCAATACGAGCAAAGGAACCTCCAGTATCGTTAAATGAACCAAGGACTTTCGTCGCTCTCATGGCATCTATCTCCTCCATAAGCACAGTCTGCGGCATGATTCGTACAGACATCGAAGATGTGGTCGCCGTCCACCTGAGGGCGTTCCCTGGCTTCTTTTTATCGCAATTAGGGCCAACCTTTCTTCTGCTCCTGTACAAAGAACTTCTCAACGACCCCTCGGGGATAGCGCTCGTCAGCAAGCATCACGAGGAAGTTCAAGGTTTCGTAGCCGGTACCACGGAGCCACAGGGGTTTTACAAAAGATTATTGATCGGGAAATGGATTTCCTTTGCCCGGGCGTCGCTAGTCCCGACGCTTCGTCATCCCGGTTTCGTGCCGCGGCTGTTGAATGGCTTTCGCAAGGCCGGCGACGAGGCTGTCGATGAAGGCTGCGGCTTGCTGATGTCGGTTGCCGTTGACCCGCAATGTCAATCCAAAGGTGTTGGCACTGAGTTGGTTCACGGCTTTTTGGCGGAATGCCGGAAGCGGGGGCTGTCTTCGATCCATCTTACGACCGATCGTTTGGACAACGATTACACTAACCGGTTTTATTTGAGATTGGGATTCACCGTCTCAAACATCATCACTACTCCTCAGGGGCGAAGTATGAACGATTATCGAATCGAGATATAGATATGCATTGCCAGGAACGCCGCGCATCAATAATACGAATTGACTAAGTTCTGCTCATGCTGTGACCGCGCAGCAGAAAGATTAAGATGCAACTCGAAGAAAGCAATTCATTTCTTCCATTTTGCCTACCTGATATTGGAGAAGAGGAAATCTGCGAAGTTGTAGACACTCTTCGATCGGGTTGGCTCACTACTGGGCCAAAGACAAAGCAATTTGAGGAAGAATTTGCTCAATATTTTGGTTCAAACGTCCAGGCACTGGCGGTCAACGCCGCTACGGCTGGCCTGCATCTCGCGCTTGAAGCAGCGGGTGTCGGGCCTGGGGATGAGGTCATCACAACAACGTACACATTTACTGCTACGGCGGAAGTGGTGCGCTACCTTGGGGCGAATCCTGTGTTTACCGATGTAGAGGAGGATACCCTAAATATTGACTGGCGCCAGATAGAAACGTCAATCACCGCGCGCACAAAGGCGATTATCCCGGTTCACTTTGCCGGCCTGGCATGCAACATGGACTCAATCCTGCGGATGTCAAGACAACGCGGGCTCCGGGTTATCGAAGATGCCGCGCATGCATTGCCCTCGACCTCAAGAAAGAAGTTGATCGGAGCTCTCGACAGCGACGCAACGGTATTCAGCTTCTATGCAACAAAGCCTCTTGCTACCGGCGAGGGAGGAATGATTGTTACACGGGACACGGAGCTTGCCAAGAGATGTCGCGTCATGCGGCTCCACGGCATCGATCGGGACGCTTTTGGCCGATATACGTCAAAGGCCCCCGCATGGTATTACAGCGTTGTAGCGCCCGGCTTCAAATACAACATGACGGACTTAGCTGCCGCCATGGGCATACATCAGTTACGGAAACTGGATCGCTTTCAACGCAGGCGTGAGGAATTGGCGCTTCGATACGATGTCGCTTTCGAAAATCTCTGCGTGCGCAGGCCCGCGCACGCTCCGGCAGGCGACAAGCATTCATGGCATCTATATGTGATCCGCCTGAACGACGACGCGCCCGTTTCGCGCGACGAGTTTATCAACCAAATGGCCGCCGCAGGGATCGGAACAAGCGTTCACTTTATCCCGCTTCACTTGCATCCTTTTTGGCGCGATACCTATGATTTGCGACCGGAAATGTTTCCTGTTGCCACGCGAGCCTTTGAACACACTATAAGCCTTCCATTGTATACACGCATGACCGATGCCGATCAAGAGCGCGTGATTCGGGCCGTGCGCTCCATTCTTACCAAGCAGCATAAGAACATTTGTGCGGTAGCAGAGGCAACAATCGCGAGCTGAATGAGATGCTGCTAAAGCGCTGTGTCGACATTGCACTGAGCTTTCTGATGCTGCTATTGCTCAGCCCGCTTCTAGTATTGTCTGCTGTGCTGGTGTGGGCCGAATCTGGTTCGCCAGTGCTGTTTCGACAGGAGCGCGTTGGAAGAAATTTCAGAACCTTCCAAATCCTCAAGTTTCGGACCATGCAAGTTCAAAGTGCGGGCCAACAAGTAAGGATCGGTGGCGGTCGCCGGGTCACCAAGGTTGGCCGGCTCCTGCGCTTGACCAAGATTGATGAGTTCCCGCAATTCTGGAACGTAGTCCGTGGCGATATGAGCGTTGTTGGGCCGCGGCCAGAGGTTCCGGAGTACGTCGAGATCTTCAAAGATCGGTACCGGAATATTCTTGAAGTTCGCCCGGGTATCACGGACCTTGCATCGATCCGATACAGGAATGAAGAGGCGATCTTGGCGCGTAGCCAAGATCCTTTGCGCGAGTATATGGAATATATTCTTCCCATCAAGTTGGATTTGGCCGAAGAATACGTTCGAAAACAGAGTGTTCTAAGCGATCTTTCGATTATTGTGCAAACGGCAGTTGCAACGCTTTTCCCCACTGCATTCGGCCAGGACGAATGACCGGCGGGTGCCGAAACCCGGCACTTGACGGCCTCATTTGAGGATATCGCCAAACGGCAGCCCTCGCCTCTCATAGCTAATCATCTTCACCACAATCACTGAAGAGGAGCACGTAATGCACAGCAGACTAAGAAGAATGTTGAGGACCAACGCAATGCGTTGGCTCTTCGTATGCGCCGCACAAGGCTGCATCTTTGCACTCTCCGGATTCATAGCGTTTCTGCTGCGGTTCGACATGAGCCTGCCTTCGACTTTCTTCATTTACTTCGCTTGTGCACTTCCTATCTGGATTGCCGTCAAAGGCGTGATATTCCAGGCTTCGAACTTGAATCGCTGGGGACTGCGGTATGTATCAATCGCCGATGTCTACAGGATTGTACTTGCGAATTGTGCCGGATCGCTTCTGAGTTGGGTGATCATTTCTTACATTGCCCCCGCAGGTTTCCCGCGTTCCATTTGTTTAATCGATCTAATCCTTTCTCTCTTGGGCACGGCCGGACTACGTGTTGCGGTTCGCATGGTAGCCGAAACCTTACATGGCGGACAGGGAAATAGTCAGGAGAAGAAAACGCTAATCTACGGGGCCGGCGACGCAGGCATTACTCTGCTCAGAGAGATTCGGAACAATCCGAAATTGGCCTATCGCGTTTGCGGATTTCTCGATGATGGCCGAGATAAAAAGGGCTTGCTCATTAGTGGCATAGAAGTACTTGGGCGTGGAGACGAAATAAAGTCGCTCGTAACGAAACACAATATAGCGATTATCTTGATTGCCGTTCCTTCGGCGACGGGCGTCGAGATGACACGAATATTAGAGCTATGCCACACCGCAGACGTGGAGTACAAGACCGTGCCCGGACTCGGAGAGGTGGTCGAAGAGTGCGGACTGGTCGGCCAGATTCGCGAAGTTGCAGTCGAAGATCTCCTTGGTCGAAATCCGGTCCGGCTTGAAGTAAGTCGAATTCGCGATGCGCTCATGGGTAAGGTCGTTCTCGTGACCGGGGCTGCTGGATCCATTGGATCCGAACTTTGCCGGCAGATTGCGCGCTTTCAACCCGCCGGAATCGTGGGGTTTGAAATTGCCGAATCTCCACTGTTCGAAATCGATCGCGAGATGAAACAGAGATTCCCGCAGATCCCCTTCTACCCCGAGATCGGAAACGTTCAAAACCGTGTGCGCCTGGACGACGTCCTCAGCCAATACCGACCAGCCATCGTTTATCATGCCGCGGCGTATAAACACGTTCCCCTTATGGAAACACACATCTTCGAGGCCGTGGAGAACAATGTCCTCGGGACCTACAACCTCGCCATCTCCGCGATGAAATACGGTGTCGAGGATTTCGTCCTGATCTCCTCCGACAAAGCCGTCCGCCCGACCAACATCATGGGAACCACCAAGCGCGTCGCTGAACTCATTCTGCTCGCGCTTCAAAACGGCCGGACCCGCTACGTCGCGGTTCGTTTTGGCAACGTGCTAGGCTCGAACGGCAGCGTGATCCCGATCTTCAAGAAGCAAATCGCGGCCGGGGGGCCAGTCACCGTGACTCATCCGGAGATGCGGCGATTCTTCATGACGATTCCCGAGGCGTGCCAACTGGTATTGCAAGCATCGGCAGTGGCAACCGGCGGCCAGATCTGCGTTCTGGATATGGGTCAGCCGGTCAAGATCGTCGATCTAGCTAGAAATCTGATTCTGCTGTCCGGCTTGAAGCCGGAGAAAGACATCAAAATCCAATTCACCGGCATGCGGCCCGGTGAAAAGCTCTACGAGGAACTAAGTACGCTTCTCGAAGATACGATTCCAACCGAGCACGAGAAAGTGCGCATTTTCATAGGCAACGGGGTGCCGGAAGGTAACATCCACAGGTGGCTGGATGAGCTTCGCGATCTTTGTGCGGCCCGCGATACGGGCCGCCTGATGGTTGCCCTCAAAGAAGTGGTTCTAGACTACAGCCCGAGCGCTGAATTGCTGAGACGTGTTGTTGAAGCCAAGGACCGCGACCCGCGCGCACCCGTTCTTGATCGGTCGCTTATAAGTCATCAGGCTAAAGTGACGATTTGTTGAAAATATCCATGCGCTCGATATCAATGACATAATCACCTCCCGCTGGCTGATGGCCTCTCTGGGCCTCGCTGTCTCGACTGCCAAGCGCCAACATTGCCAATCTTAAGAACCAGGCGAACGAAAGCTTGGGTCTCGCTGTCTCGGAGTGACTTGCCCTCGATTTCTCAAGAGCTGGGTCTGCGAAGGAGCCGAAGGTCCATTTAAATCTACACTCGACACATTGATTCTACGCATGATAGAGAACGGCCGGCGCTTTTGCACCGGCCGTTTCAGTTTGGAGTGATCAAGATCACATCGAGCAGCGCGGTCCTGATGTTTAATCATGTGCAGTTGTCAGAGCATTGCCCATCATGAACTGTGTCACTTTGGTCTGATTGCCAGTCGCAGACCCTGCCCGAAAGACCTCGCGTAAGTTTCCACAGTTGAGATTTCATGCCCAGAAGTCAGACGGATCATGCACCAGCGATCTCGATGGCATCGGGGCATTGGGAATGAATTACCGGAAATCTTTTTGTGCTTGAACAGCGGGGGATGAATCATGCATGAGAGTCCGTGGCAGGTTCTGCATGTGGTTGCGAACCACGAAAAGAGAGTCGCACAGCATCTTTCTGTGCGTTCTTTGGAACACTACTTGCCGCTCTACATAGAGCGGTCAAGATGGACTGACCGGTCCGTCATCCTGGAACGCCCGCTTTTCACGGGGTATGTGTTTGTCCGTTTCTCGCCTCACGCGAAGCTCTCCGTCGTCTCCACGCCCGGCGTGATCCGCCTCCTGGGCGATCACGAGTGCGAAACGGTGAGCGCCGAGGAAATTGACACGATCCGCAACGGTCTGGCGAGCGGCTGCCTGCTACGGCCTCATCCACACGTTTCTGTCGGAACGCCGGTGCGCGTGCTCAGTGGCGTTTTTGAGGGAGTCGAGGGCATCGTAACGGAGTTCCGCCACCAGTGCCGGGTGGTCATCGCCCTTTCCGCGGTGAAACAATGCTTCTCGCTGGAGGTGGAACTCGGAGACATCGATGTTCTCCACAAGACTGTCTCCTGGGCCGGATTTATGGGGGACCGAAGCATCGAGGCTATGCGAGCCTGACGAACCCCGGATCATTGGTATCGCAGAACAGGGCATAACGCGAATTTACCAGTCGGTCGGCCGCGATGCCGGTTAACCATCGCGGTCGCTAGCTTTGGATATGCGTCTGGTCACCTGTGGCTCTGGGAACCTCGTCACTGCGGCTGAGCCAACGTCCTACTTCGGCACCGAGCCCAGGCGCTCCAGGCCCGGTTTGTGTAAACTTCTTTCTGATGCAGTCGCTGCGTGAAAAGCTGGACGACAGTTCGCGTTTTCTCATCGCCACTGAGCTTGTGTCGGTGCGCGGCTCCATGACGGAGGCAGGGGCGATCAAGGCGCGAAGTTTTGCCAACGAACTCGTCGCTTGCCCCGAGATCGACTGGATTTCGATTACCGATAATGCAGGCGGCAACCCTCAAATGGCGCCTCTGGCGCTAGGCCGGCCCATTCTCTACGCCGGCAAGGAAGTCGTGATCCACCTTACCTGCAAAGATCAGAACCGCAATGGCCTTGAAAGCGAAGCCTGGATGCTCAACAGCGAAGGCTTCCGCAACATCCTGGCAATGACCGGTGATTACCCGGTAAGCGGGACGGACGGATTGGCAAAGCCGGTTTTCGACATCGACTCTGTTGGCCTGATTTCGCTGCTCAACAAGATGAACCAGGGGCTGCGTCAAGGCGTGGCCAACGACGGCCAAAGGTTGGACAAAACGCAGTTTTGCATCGGCGCCGTGACCACGAACTTTAAACTACGCGCTGGCGAGGTCGTTCCGCAGTATCTGAAGCTCAAGAAGAAAATCGAGTGCGGCGCGCAATTCATCATAAGCCAGATCGGCTTTGATGCGCGCAAGACCTCGGAGCTGCGCGGCTATTTGGATACGCACGGTGCTAAGGATTCGCCCCTGATCGGCAACGTGTACTTATTAAGTTCGCGTGTCGCACAAATCTTTCATGAGGGTCACATTCCTGGCGTTGTAGTTTCTGAGCCGCTTTTGGAGCTGTGCAGGCTTCACGGCGAGTCGCCTGATCGCGGCAAGGCTTTCTTCATCGAGTTTGCGGCAAAACAGATTGCCATCTGCCGTGGTTTGGGTTACCGCGGCGCGTACCTGGGTGGAGTACACGATTTCAAATCGATCGAGAGAATCCTCGCTGTGGAACGGTCGTTTAGCCCCGATGACTGGAAGCAGTTTGCCCACGAAATCCAGTTCTCCCGGCCGGGCGAATTCTTTTACTACGAGGCGAATCCCGTCACCGGTCTTGCCAATCCTGAGCGCGAGGCACCGCGACCCCCAGCATCCGGCCGGCAAATGACGATGGTTTACGCAATCTCAAAATTTGCGCACAGCACCGTGTTCGAAGTAGGCAGGCCGGTCGCGAGGCTAGGCGCGAGTCTCTGTGCACACGCGCGCGATCCCATGCAGGGGCCGGCGCCGATGCGTGCACTGGAGAAGCTCGGCAAATCGGTGCTTTACCACTGCAAGGATTGTGGGGACTGTTCGTTGCCCGACATCGCGTTTCTCTGCCCCGAATCGCAGTGCGCCAAGAACCAGCGCAACGGGCCGTGCGGAGGCACGCGCGAAGGTCGTTGCGAAGTGGAAGGATATGGAGACTGCATCTGGCTGCGCGCCTATGAGCGCCTGAAGCACGATGGCAGCGAAGAGCATATGCTCGACCATGCTCCCGTGGTCCAGAATCAGGGACTGCGCGGGACGTCGGCCTGGGCAAATCTTTGGCTCGGCCGGGACCACTCGGCCAAGCACTTCGATGCGGCGCTCAAGAGCTCTGAGGATGCGTCGAATCGGCCGGCTGCACCAGAACCCGAGCAATCTGCCGGTGCATCGCCAGCCGTAAAACACTCTAAAAAAGCAGTTTAGGGAAAATCTTATATAGACAAAACTTTTGAAGTGGCTATTTAATTGCAGCCTCGACTAAAATCGGATCGTATCGATCTAATAACTCCCTTCGAACCTCGAGAACGGTGGATTGAAATGGCTCGCAAGCTTCACATCATCGGCGAGTTGATGAATAACTCCTATGCGCGCGCGCGCCGGGCATTCACGGAGCGTAATCCGGCCGGCTACCAGGAACTCGCCCGGCTGCAGTCGGAGGCGGGCGCCGACTACCTGACACTGAACCTCGATGGGACGCAGCGCATCCAGGTGCGCCGTCAGGAGATGCTTGACCTCCTGCCCGACGTCGTTCCGGCCATTCAGGAAGTTACATCGACGCCGATCGCCTTTGACAACCCCTGGGTCGACTACCATCGTGTGGCACTCGAACACTACGATCGCGCTAAAGGGGGTCCGCCGATTCTAAACTCGCTGGCGGCGTCGCGCGAGCGGCTCGATGAGATGGTCGAGCTCGTCAAGCACTATGACACGCTCGTCGTGGTGATGGCCTCTGAGAAATTCATGCCCGACGGCACGGCCCAGTGCCTCAACCCTCAGGACTCCTACCGTGCGGCGAAATATTTCGTCGAGTTGCTCGCAACCAAAGCCGGCCGCCGGAATGACCAGATCATCATCGACACAGGCCTTGCGCCAGTGGGCGCCGATACATACGGCCTAATCAATATCGGCCTTGATGCCATGCGTCTCATCTCTGCCGATCCCGATCTGAAGGGCGTACATCTCATCGTAGGCCTCTCAAACTTTGCGTGGGGAACTCCAAAAACAGTGAAGTACGAACTCGAAAAGGCCTATCTTACGCTGGGAATGGAGGCAGGTCTCGACTTTGCGCTCGCGAATCCCGAAAAGCACCCCGCGCCGCTCGCCTTCGATCATCCCATGGTGGTCAAGCTGCGCGAAGCACTTGCGCAGGGCCGACTGCAGAAAGGCGAGGCACTTGAGGAATCGGGTTTCCGCCAGGCCGAGGCCATCATGAATATCTGTCGCGAGCCCGAGGCCGTCGACTTCTGAGATGCAAGGCTCCGTCCAGATTCCACCTGCTATCGCCGGCCGTCGAGTGTGGCTGCGCGTTGGCACGCTGATCGATGGTTCGGGCTCGGCGCCGCTGCGCGATGTGCACATTGTCTACAGCAAAGCCGGAATCCAATATACCGCATCCAATACGCCACCCACGGAGATGGTGAAGAGCGGCCTAACGGCGACCCAGCCGGATGCCGAACTACCTGATTACACGCTGCTACCCGGACTCATCGACGCGCACACGCATATGTTTCTTGAAGGCGGCGAACTTGATCTCGACAAACGCGCAGCCTTCTTGAAGCAGTCACCCGAAGAGCTGCTCGAGCTGGCCACAGGGCGCCTCGAAAAGATCGTTGGCATCGGTGTGACGGCCATGCGCGACTGCGGCGATAAAGATGGTGTCGGCCTGGCGCTGAGCAAGCTTTGCTCCTCGCCTGATCGGCAGCTCATGCCCTACATCGACAGCCCGGGCGCGGCGATTCATCATCGGGGGCGTTACGGCAGCTTCATGGCCGAGCCCTTGGAGAACTTTGCGACCGCCGCTGAATGCGTGGCGGCGCGCGTAAGGGTCGGGGCCGACCGCATCAAGCTCATTCCCACCGGAATTATCAGCTTCAAACAAGGAGCTGTCACAACTGCGCCGCAGATGACAACCGAAGAGATCACCGCGATTGTCGCCGCCGCAAAAAGCCATAACCGGCAAACCATCGCGCACGGCTCAGGCGACGACGGCCTTGAGCGCGCGATCGAGGGCGGCGTCGATTCCATCGAGCATGGGTTTTTTCTGCGAGACGATCAGCTGGCCAAAATGCGCGACCGGCAGATTGCGTGGGCGCCCACGTTTTCGCCCGTGCAAAAGCAGGTGGACCATGCTGATCGATTAGGTTGGGACGCGCTCGTGGTAGCAAACCTCAGGAAGGTTCTTGACCGGCACGCAGTCACTTTAGTGAAAGCCCACGCCATGGGAGTTCCGGTAATTGCCGGCAGCGACGCCGGCTCCTGCGGCGTGGCTCACGGGCTCGGATTTCTTGAAGAGCTTGAGTTGATGGAGCGGGCCGGACTCACACCCGCTGTAATCGTTCACTCGGCAACAGGGGCGAGCGCCAGGCGGCTGGCATTCAAGGAGAAGTTCGGCGAAATCAAACCAGGCTACCTTAGCCGCTTCATTCTCACGCGCCATTCGCCGCTCGAAACCGTCGCGAATCTTCGCAAAGAAAAGATCGTCGTTTTCGATGATCAGGTCTTTGCGACAGGCGAATCGCCCGATGTCAGCGGGCTTTGAAAGCCCTCGCTGGCCGCGGCGCTCAGAGTTCGATAAACATGGCGCCATCTTCCGCCGTGAGCCCAATACCCGCAGCCGTCGCCGCCTCACGCAGCGCAGCGTCGAGCATCACCACGGGATCGGAGCTCACGTCGAGACGCCGCATCAGACCTTCACCCTTTTTGCCGCCTGCGGTCAGAGTGATCTTCAGCCCGCGCCGTTTGCATTTCACCGCGGTGCCATCTTCAAGCTTGGTATTCATCGGCTTAATGTATGCATCCACATAGTGAACGCCGATTCCCGATTTGTCGGCGGTGTGCTCGGGGAGTTTTTCTTTCGCGGCGGGGTTCAGATCGCAGAGTTTTGATTTCACGCTGGGCTCCGTTGTGGTTTTGATCGCAGGTATTCGTCCATGGTTTTTCTGAAGGCGCGAATGTGGTCGGGAGTGCTTCCGCAACAGGCGCCTACAACATTTACGCCCGTTTCAAGCAGCGGCACAAGGCCTTTGACCATCTGCTCCGGGGATTCATCGTAAATCACCTTCATATTCTCAAGCCGCGGCTTTCCGGCATTCGGCTGCACCATCACCGGCAGGCTCGTTGCGCTCTTGTACCGCAGCACAGCCTCGCGCGCGCGTTCCATCTCCATGCCAGTTCCGCAGTTCAGCGCCACGACGTGCGCGCCATGCTCTTCCATAAACTCCGCGGCGCGTTCAGGATCGATGCCCATCATGGTGCGGAAGGTCAAGCCGTCGAGCGTCACATCATAGGCCATGGAACCGATGATGCATGGCGCGCCGGCCTTTTGCGCTGCTTCGATAGCGAGCCTGAGTTCTTCCAGCCCCGTCTGCGTTTCCACGATAATGGCGTCTGCGCCGGCTTCAACAAGCGCAGCAGCCTGCTCTTCAAAAGCGCTTCGCACCTGGTCTTCAGTAAATTCACCGAAAGGCACCATCAAGCCGCCAAATGGGCCGATGTCGCCGAGCACATAGCCATCCCGCTCGCCAAAGGCTTCGCGCGCAATCGCCACCGCTGCCTTGTTGATCCCGGCTACGTTGTCCTTCTGGCCGTGGCGGTTAAGCATGATGCGGGAACCACCAAATGTATTCGTGATGAGGCACTCCGAGCCAGCCTCCGCGTAGCGGCGCTGGATCTCGAGCACCCGCTCCGGATGGTTCAGATTCCACGCCTCGCCACAGTTGCCCTGTTCTAAACCCGCCAGCATCAACTGCGTTCCCATGGCGCCGTCGCCCAGGAGGGGCCGCTCCAGCATCGCTTCCTGAATGAGCTTTTTCATCGTTCTTCTTTGTCCTCAGCCAACTCCCTTTGTACCAGAGCATAGTGGATGGTTTCGAGCGCGATGCCCCATTTGTGATCGCGACTTGAAACTTCGCAATAACACCCCGTCCCGGCGGGTATGCGCTTCCATTCGAGAACGGCGTCCAGGCGCTCACCCTTGAGTGGCTTCTCCCGCTCAATCGCAGCCATCAGCGCGTCGGCGTCATCGATGAAGCTGCACATGTACGTGTAGCCATCGTCGCCCGCAGCCGGCAAGCACTCCTGCTCACGAATCGGATACCCTTCGGCGCGCGGCCCCAGTTTGACGCGGTAAAGAAACGTAAGCGGACGGCCCATATTTGTGCAGGTAGTTCCATCGTAGCGGAAGACCGCGCCCACGGTACCATCCGGCTCCGCGCGCAAGGTAAGCCGCTCCTCCGCCCAACGTTCGAGAGCTTTTTTGTTGGTCTGATACCGCGCATTGCGATCAATCGCAGGCGCGCGCATCTGAATCTGTTCTCCAGCGGTTCGCGGAGCTCTGCCGTACGGTGCGCGCCGGTACTGGCACGGACCGAACGAGCAGCGCTCGCAGGGAACAAGGGTTGTGAGCTTTTGCAGCCGATCCGTGCGCCGCGTCAGCCCGAACGCCGCCAACTGAGTTTTCTTGGGCCGCAGCATGCCTGAGTCGAACACCTCTAAGCAGGAAGGAAATGCCTCAGACCGCGTCCTCTTGAGCAGATCGAGGAATCGCGGCTGCTCCGAAATATCCCACTCCGGATACCCGGGACTGTAGTGCGGCAAGACCGCCATCTGCCGCTGCTCCGCCCAGTCGCAAAGCCGGGCTCCGGCCAGCGTCGTCAGATGCTCGACGACCGCGGAAGCGTAAACCTCGAGGAAGAAGTACTCGTCAGGTTTATCGTCGGCCCAACGCTTGCGCGCTTCTTCTTCGGCTTCAGGGCCGGCGCCAACCGCGACGAGAATCACGCTATGCGCCTCAGCGTCCGTGAGCGTGTTCCGGAGCCGCTGGCTCGAAAACTGCACTCCATCAACAGAGATCGAGTCGGCGGCAATCTCTAATCGCGCGGCCTCCCGTGCGTACATCCAAGGCCTGCCATGTTGCGCGTACCAATCCCGCGCCCAGCAGGCCAGTTCGCGCGCTCTACCCTCAAGTGCCCAGCCTCGAGGAAATCCGAGCAGCCGCACATACTCCTCCTCCTGCACGTCGAGCGAAGAGAGCGCGCAGGCCAGCTCGATTTTGTCGCTCACGGCAGGCACGGCATCGTCTCCACGGGTTTGAACTGGCAACCCTCCACGAAGAAATTGAAGAAGCTTGGGTGCGTCTCGAGGCGGCAATGCTGAACCCGTTTCACAAGTTCTTCGAGTTCCTGCCGTTTCGCCTTCGAGAGCAGCGCAATCGTTGCCCCTTCGATCGCGGTGTTTCCTGCCTGCATAATCTTCGCCGCTGGTAGATTCGGCACTAGTCCGATGCGCTTGGCTGCTTCCACTCCGATATGCCGTCCAAAACCTCCTGCGAGATAGAAAACGTCAATATCGTCAAAATCGATTCCGTAGGTACTGAATACCACGTGCAGTCCCGCGACATTCGCCCCTTTGGCCTGGGCCAACTCGTTCACGTCGCTTTCCAGCAGATAGACTTCTTTCTCTGCATCCCGATAGAGATCGATGCGATGCAGGCTGTCCTCGAAGCGCCCGTATTCATTCATTCGGCCAGTGCGCAAGAACTCGCTGAGTGCGTCCACCAACCCGGAACCGCAGATTCCCTCCGGCTTTCCGTGGCCGATTACGCCAAGTTCGAAGTTGCCCTCGGCGTCAATCTCCACCGCTTCAATCGCTCCGTCCAAAGCCGGCATTCCACACGCGATCGCTCCGCCCTCGAAGGCCGGTCCGGCGGGGCAAGAGGCCGCAAGGATGCGATGCTTGTTCCCCAAGATCAGCTCGGTGTTTGTGCCAATATCCATGATTGCGACGAGCTGCTCTTGGTGGGCCATATCGACCGCAAGCATTCCTGCCGCAGCGTCCGCGCCTACGTGCCCGCTGATGATCGGTACCCCGTACACACGCGCCCGAGGATGGATCGGCAAAAGGCTGTGTTGTCCGGTCTGTGTCAGGCTCGTGCTGGCGCGCTTGCCGGCGACCATGTCAATTTCAGTCACAGACTGGTAAGGGCTTTGACCGATCGAGTACACATCCTGCCAGAAAAACAGGTCGCGCATGGCGGAGTTACCCACCACCACAATCTCGTAGATACTCTTCGGATCGACAGGAAACTTCTCGATCGCATGGCTCAGATATCCGGCCAGCGTACGCATCAGCAAACGCCCGGGGTGCTCGGTGTCGTACGCGATGCGCGACATCACCTCGGATCCGCCAAAGCGCTGCGGGTTTTCAAACGAAGTGTCCGCAATTAGTTCGCCTGTTTCGAGATCCATCAGTCGAAGCACGACTGTGGTGGTGCCCAGATCCATCGCAATGCCGTGAATCGGCGCGGTCGAGCGGTCTACCTCGACGCCGTCGATCAGGATGCGGTCTCCGTCTCGTGTTACTGCCGGGTCCAGCTGAACCTGCCCATCGACCGCCGGCAAGCCCAGCGCCTGCCTCTCGATCTGCATCTGTCCGCGGCGCATCGTATGGCAGCGCACATGCCCGCTGCCGGCCGTCACAAAGGTCTGACAAGAGAGGCGAAAATTGCCTTTCAGATGTTGTTCCGGATCGGCCCGTGCCGAGAGGAGGTCCATACCCTCGACGACTTCGACCATGCACTCCTTGCACTTGCCCTGCTTGCGGCAGGAGGTAGGCACGTCGATATCGAGGGCCTCAGCGTGCTCGAAGAGCGTCCGCTCGCTCGCTGCCTCAGTCGATTGTCCGTTAATGGTAAGCGTGACTGTCATTGCGAGAGAGTTCCTACCATTTCTTCGATTCGATTTCGGCCTTCAATGCCTCCGCCACTTCGTTCGCCGAACCGTCGCGCTCCTCTTCATCGCCCCAATGCCACGCGGCAAGAAAGGCGTCGGAGTCTGCCGAGCCTTCCTTCATTGCCTGCGCATCGACAAGCTTCAGAAAGCGGTCGTCCAGCACAGCGGTCACGGTGTCGGACTCATCCTCGACCCTGATCTGCGTAGGAATCTCTTTCCAATAAAGAATCTTGTACGTGGCCACGATTCGTACCTGCCGATTTACACTTGCGCCGTAAGCCGCAAAAACAGATCCACCGCGGCTGAAGCATTCGCTCCATATCCGTCGGCCCCGATTTCATCAGCGAACATCTGGCTGATCGGAGCGCCACCCACCGCCATTTTGATCTGGGTGTGGCCGGCAGCGTTAAAGCCATCAATCACTGTCTTCATATACATCATGGTGGTCGTCAGCAGCGCGCTCATGCCTATGATATTCGGCTTGCATTTTTGAGCCGCAGCCATGAACTTATCGACACTCTGGTCCACGCCGATGTCGTGCACCTCAAAGCCCGCGCCTTCGGCCATCATGCCCACCAGGTTCTTGCCGATGTCGTGCAGGTCGCCGCGCACCGTGCCCATCAACAAAACGCCCTTCGGCTTGGTGCCTCCGTCTTTCGACGTCAATAGCGGTTTTAGTACCGCCATGCCGGCCTTCATCGCCCTCGCTGCAATCAGAACCTCCGGAACGTAAAGAACATTGTGCTTGAAGTCCTCGCCCACCACGCTCATGCCTGCGATGAGACCGTCGGTCAGCACCTCCTGCGCGGAGCGCCCTTCGGCAAGCGCTTCTTTCGTCAGCCGTTCCACCTCGCCGGCGTTGCCTTCGTACAAACACTGATTCATCAGGGCGTAATCGGGCATTTTTTCCTTTTCCTCAACGTGCGCTCATGGTTGCCGCGCGCTTCGAGTTGAACTCCTCAAGGGCTTCCAGCATAGCCAGGATGTTTTCGCGAGGCATGCCAGGGCTGGTGCCTCCGCCTACAGAAAGGATGATTCCCTCGCCGCCGGAGCCTTCCAACACCTCTAGCGTCTCATCTTTCACCTCTTCCGGCGTGCCGCGCACCGCCACCTCCAGCGGGTTCACGTTGCCCATCAGGCACATGCGGTCGCCTATGCGCCGCTTCACTTCAGTAATGTGCCGCTGCTTGCCCCAGTTCAACACGTTGAAACCCGTGTCCGGCAGATGGTCCAGGCACGCATCGACTTCGGCGTCGTTGTGATAAAGCTTCACCCAATCCTTGGGGAAAGCATCGCAAATACGCTTTAAATAGGGATGCGCGAACTCCAGATAGTGTTCCTCGTTGACGAATCCCACAATGTCGTCGAGGATGAAGATGCTCTCCACCGTATCTCCCATCACCTTCTGTTGCGCCTTCAGCCAGTCGATGATCACCCGCGTGCACAGATCGATAAGTTTGTGCGCGCCCGCAGGGTTTTCCACCAGGTCGATCATGAACTCGGTCGTGCCGCGCACAAATCCCGCCGTGCACAATGGTCCGCGCGAGGTCACCATCGGCAGGATGTAACCGGCATCGAGAATCCTCTGCCGCGCCATCTTAATGCGATGCAGCGTCAGCCCCGCAAACCCATCGGCTTCCACTTCGTATTCAGGAAATCTGTCGATGTCCTCGAGATGGTAGAGCGTCTGGTATTCGCTCGGAGTGTTGTCCTGCCAGAACTTGATCTTCGCGCCCAGCACTGAGGGCTCGGCCGCCATCCCATACTCCATCCACCACGAAGGAATGAAGATGACATCCGGGAACTCCCGCATAATCTTCAGATTGGATTGAAACCAAAGCTCGGGGTCGAGGAAATAGTCCAGGTGTTCGATCCCCAGATAGCCTGGAATCCAAGGGCTGTCGATAATCAACGCCATGGGTATCTTGTCCATTGGTTCGCGGCGCACCGCACGTTTGAACGTTTCCCATTGTTCTGGCAACATTTCAACCTCTCGATCTGCACCCAGGCGATGTTGGGTTCCCTGGCTGCTAAATCTCGAATTCCGTTATAGTTCCGCCGGCTGCGAAGATACTTCGAAAGCGGAAAACTCTCGCCACGCTTGCGCCCGAATCTCTCATTGAGGGTTCCGGTGGGGAGGGGACAAACGGATCAAGTTCGACCCTCGAACTAATATAAGGTATCCTGCCGTGCCTCACAACACGAAACGTTCTGCCGCTCGTCTGCCAATGCTCTTTTCGGCCTTAACTCGCCCCATTTTCGGTGAGAGGGGCTGGACCCTCTTGGATGATATGCCTAAGTGATTCTGATTAAGAGGGTTCTGGGATTGCCTTGGTTCGACTCCGTTCTTCGACACTTCGGTAAAGTCCGATCGATTGTGAATTCTGCGCTGGCAGGTGGTCAGCCTTTACCCAGCTGCAGGTCGCCCCATAAGCCCCACCTTATGGTCTGTTGTTGCTCCGCACTCGATAGACCGTGCGATTTCTCGCTTGGCAGCTCCAGCCTGTCCGCGTATGCTTTTGCTCTAATTACTCCTGCGTTTTTCCCCACTTGGAGGAATATGAATTCATCAGAGACCATTACGCCACAAGAAATCAGCAGTTTTCTTGAAAGGCTAAGTGCATCATCCACAAAGACTCTGGCCGCGTTCTCCGATTCCAAGTGTTCGATGGGGTTTTCAATCTCGGGGCGACTGAGCGTCGATGAGGCCGGTATCGTCTCGGTCCGAACGCGAGGAACATCCTCAGTTGTCGAATCTTCACTCCTCGAAACATCTGTGGCTGAGTTGGTCAACGCCTCGTGTATCTATCTGTCTCGCTCCGAAGTCAAGAGAACTCCGTTCTTCAACGGTTTTGAACGAGAATTGCCTTTCACTTGTGGCATTTTGTTCGATCTCCCGAACGGCTCCAAACTTGCGCTCTTCGAAATTGCCGAAGAAGAGTGAGAAGCATCGATCCACATTCGAGGTTCGCCTTGCCCGCAGAATGCCTATCCCATGGAGGCTTAGTTTAGGCGAGAGAAATCCATCTCACTGCAGTTGTCTCCCGGCTCGCCTTCACCCAGCTCGACAGGGTCAGCGTGACGCAGTTTTGTGATTGCAAAGCGCTTCCCATTTTGTAAGGTAATTGGGCTGTACGGAGCGGTCCTAGCCGCACTTCGCGCATACGGCGCGAGTTTCAACAATCCACTAACGTTTTTGTTTTGTTTCGCATAGAAATATAATCAAGGACTTGCGTTGTAAGCTGGCGG
>Ga0181535_10001144_pt1 | contig 35831 bp, 35 predicted proteins | sample PEATcosm2014_Bin_44_FD_119774 | JGI IMG/M metagenome (GOLD analysis project Ga0181535, IMG submission 119774) | Peatland microbial communities from MTU Mesocosm Facility, Houghton, MI, USA - PEATcosm2014_Bin17_30_metaG | ecosystem: Environmental > Terrestrial > Soil > Wetlands > Peat | place... | reverse complement strand
GCGCCGAGATCGGCGAACAGGAACGATCCGTCGCGGCGCAGCGCGATGCCGTTCGGCCGCGCCGGACGCCCGCCCGGAAGGTCGCAACGATAGAGTGCCTGTGTGCCATCGGGGCGAATGTGCGCGACGCCGCCGCGCCAGTCGGCGGTGAAGACATCGCCCCGCGCATTGGCGAGCACGCACTCCGGACGCTGCAAACCGGTACCGACCCGCCTGATGGAGGCCAGATCGATCGCGTCGTGGATGGTCGGCATCGCGCGGCTCTGCCTTGAACGTGTGCGTCTACGTATACGTTATCGGCCCCCAAAAAGCCTGTCAAGGCCCGCCGGGGTGGTGGAATCCCTACGCCGCGAGCGGCCTGCCCGCCACGTCCGCCGCATTGAGCGGGCCGGTCGGCAGGAACCAGTAGATCACCGCCCCTGCGAGCGCGATGGCCGCCCCCAGCACCAGCGGCATGACGAACGAACCCGTCACTTCCACCGCGATGCCGGTGACCGCCGGGGCGATCGCGCCGCCGGTATAGTTGAAGCAGTTCTGGATGCCGCCGAACGAGCCGACGCAGTTCTCCGGCACTGCCGCGCTCGCCGCCACCCACGAGCCCGATCCGGAAAGCTGACTGAAGAACATCGCGGTGCTGAGCCACACCAGCGCCATCACCACCCCGCCGGCCAGGGCCGTCAGCACGCTGAAGAAAGCCATGCCGAGCAATCCGGTGATGAACACGATGCGCCCACTGTTCAGCGGCGTGACCCCGCGCCCGGCAAGCGCATCCGCCGCCCAGCCGGCGAACAGGCTGCCCACCACCGCGAGCGTGAAGGGAATGGCGGTGGCCATCCCGGCCTGCCCGATGGAGAGATGGCGTTCGATCTGCAGATAGGACGGCACCCAGGCCGCATAGATGCCGCTCATGTAGCCGAACCCGAACACGCCGAGCCACATCCCCCAACTGGTGCGGAAGCTGGACAGGTGCCGCCACTGTCGGAAATTCATCGGCGGTGCGTTACGAACGGTGTCGCCTTCGACGAGGTGCGCGCGGTCGGCCTCGCTGAGGCCGGCGTCGTCCGGGTCGCGATAGGTGGCGAACCAAACCATGACGCAGATCACGCCCACGACGCCCATGAGTGCGAACATCCAGCGCCAGCCCAGCAACAGCATCAGCCCGGTCAGCACGGGGGCGGCGACGGCCTGGCCCAGGTGGTTCGCCCCGGTGAACACGCCGACCGGCTTGCCGCGCTCGCGGATGTTGAACCAGCGGCGCACCACCTTGGTGCAGGACGGAATGGCCGGCGCCTCGCCGACGCCCAGCAGGATGCGGCAGGCCCAGAGCTGTCCGGCGCTGCCGGCCAACCCCGCCAGCCCCTGCGCCAGCGACCACAGGGCGAGGCCGGCGCCCAGCATCAGCCGCGAGCCCAGCCGGTCGATGACCGGGCCGAGCGGCAGCTGGGACAGCGCGTAGGTCAGCGGAAACGCGCCGAGCAGCAGCCCCATCTGGGCCAGCGACAGGCCCATGTCGTGGCGGATCGCCGGGTTGGCGATCGCCAGCGTCATGCGGTCCATGTAGTTGATCAGGCAGATCACCGAGATCTGCGCCACCACGCCGTACTGGATCGCGCGCAACCGCGGAGATGGCCGGCTCAGACTCATGTTCGTTTCCTCCGCTGCCGGCTCAGGCGCGCGCTGGCGTCCGCCGCGATTATTCACCAGCCCCGCCGTGTTGACAATGCAACGTGCCGTTGCTCAACTTGGCTGAAAATGCGCCAGAGTTGTCGGCAATTCGCGCGCGCAGGCATCAGGAGGACGACGTGAAAGCCCTGAAGGACGCGATGGCGGCCGGACAGCGCGTGTTCGGTTTCAACATCCGCCTGACGCGCACCGCCGAGACGGTGGCGATCGCGCGGGCCTGCGGTTTTCACTGGCTGTTCATCGACATGGAGCACAGCGCGCTCGATCTCGAGACGGTGCAGGGGTTGTGCCTCGCCGGGCTTGCCGCCGGCCTGTCGCCGCTGGTGCGCGTGCCCGAGGTCTCCTGGGCCGCCCGGGTGCTGGACATCGGCGCCGGCGGCATCATCGTTCCGCATGTCGAAACCGCCGCCGAGGCCCTGGCGGTGGCACAGCGCTGCCTGTTCGCTCCGCTCGGTCACCGTTCGCTCTCCGGTCCGCTGCCCCAGCTCGGCCTCGCCGCCCTGCCGGCGCGCGAGAACATGCGCCGCGCCAACGAGGAGACCGTGGTGGTGGTGATGGTGGAAAGCCCGCTCGGGGTGCGGAACGCCGACGCAATCGCCGCCGTGCCGGGCGTCGATGTCATCCTGATCGGCAGCAACGACCTGTCGGCCGAAATGGGCATCCCCGGCGCGCTCGACGATCCGCGCATCGAGGACGCCTATCGCACGGTCATCGCCGCCTGCGACCGGCACGGCAAGCAGGCCGGCATGGGCGGCATCTACAACCACGACCTCATGCGGCGCTACCTCGCCCTCGGCATCCGCTTTGCCCAGGGCGGCGGCGATTCGGCCTTCCTGGCCGCCGGCGCCAGGGCGCGCATGGATTTTCTGCGCGGCCTCCCCGAAGCCACGAAATCGTAGCGACGGCGCGGGAGGGCACGGCATGGTTTCCCTGCAGGCGCCGGCCCGGTTGCGGCGGCGGCACTGGCTGATCATCACGCTGTTCGTCGTGGTCGGCCTGGTCAACAGCCTGGACCGCGCGACGCTGTCGATCGCCAACCCGCTGATTCGCCACGACCTCGGCATTTCGGCCGGACAGATGGGCCTGCTGCTCTCGGCTTTCCTGTGGGCCTATGCCTGGACCCAGTTGCCGCTGGGCCTGGTGATGGACCGGGTGGTGCCGCGGCGCATGCTGGGCGGCGCGGTGCTGTTCTGGTCGGCGGTGCAGGGCCTGGCCGGGCTGGCCGGCGGGTTCGGGCAGTTGTTCACGCTGCGGCTCGCGCTGGGCATCGGCGAGGCGCCGCAGGTGCCGACCTGCGCGAAAATCATCCGCAGCTGGTTCGGCCCGCGCGACCGCGGCTTGCCGACCGCCATGTTCACCGGCTCGTTCCAGGTCGCCACCGCGATCGCCGCCCCCTTGCTGACCTGGCTCATGCTCGCTTTCGGCTGGCGCATGATGTTCGTCATCATGGGCGTGGCGGGGCTGGTCTCCGGCTCGCTCTGGTTCGCCTTCTACCGCGACCCGCAGGCGGTGGCGCTGTCGGAGGCGGAGCAGACCTATCTGCGCGACGGCAAGCCGGCGGTGGCGCCGCACCTGATGACCGTGGCGCGCTGGAGCCGGCTGCTGACGTTGCGCACCACCTGGGGCGTGCTGCTGGGTTTCATCGGCTACAACTACCTCGACGCGATCTACCGGTACTGGCTGCCGGGCTATCTGGAGATCGAGCACCATCTGAGCATCGCGCTGACCGGGGCGATTGCGACCATTCCGTTGACCAGCGCGATCGTCGGCAGCCTGTGCGGAGGGTTGTTCGCCGACTTCCTGGCCCGCCGCGGATTTTCGCCGATGGCCTCGGGCCGCATTCCCTGCATTGTCGGCACCGTGGCGCTGGCGCTGGCGACCATCGCGCTGGTGTCGGTCGGCACTTTGCCGGCGGCGGTGCTGTGCCTGAGCGTGGCGACCTGGGGCGGCCACATGTCGGGTTCCTCCGCCTGGGTCCTGGTCACCGCGGCGGCGCCCCAGGATTCCATCGGTTCGCTCGGCGGCATGCACAACTGGGTCGGCAGCACGGCCGGCGCCATCTCCGCCGTCGTCACCGGCTTCATCGTGCAGGCCACCGGGTCGTTTTTCTTCGCCCTGATGACCGGCCTGGCGGTCGCGATCACCGCCGCCCTGGTCTATATTTTCGTCCCCAAGAATCCGATCGATCCAAGCCAGCTCGAGGCCGCCCTGACCCCCCGGCTTTAGACCCCCGGTGAGCAAGGCCAGGGTCGGGACCCTCCGCAAGGATGTTGACGAGGGTGGTCCGAAGTGGATAAACTCCAGTGGTCATACCACATGATGCCGGTGGTCTTACCACCTGAAGCCGAAACGTGAAGACGAACGCCATAACCTGTGCCGAGGAAACGCCGACCAAGGGCTTCGACAAAGTCTTTGCCTTCCTGCGCGAACAATTCCTCACTGGCGCCGTCAGGCCCGGCGACCGTCTTGCCCCCGAGCGCGAGCTCAGCCTGCAACTCGGCGTTTCCCGCCCCGTGCTGCGCGAGGCGTTGCGAGCGCTGTCGATGATCGGCGTCGTCGAGATCCTGCACGGCATCGGCACCATCGTCCGTTGTCCCGACATTTCCGTGCTCGGCGAGTTCTTCGCCTTCGCCATGGCGCAGCAGACGGAGATGGCCGACGATGTGATGGAAGCCCGCTTCGCCATCGAATTCCAGGCCGTTCGCCTGGCCTGCAAGCGCGCCACCCTTGCCGACCTCGAACGGCTGCGCGCCGCCCTCGAAGACATCCGCGCCACCATGGACGACGAAGCCGCGGGTGCCGCCGCCGACTTCGCATTTCACGACGCCCTGGTGCGCGCCAGCCATTCGCCGACGCTGCTGTGCCTGTATCGGGCCGTGACCCCCTTGCTGCATCGCTCGCATCGCGAGCGGCGCAGCCTGATGCGTCGCTACGCCGATCTCAAGGCCTGTGTCACCCAGGACCATGAGCGCGTCTTCGAGGCCGTCGTCGCCGGCAACGAAGCCGCTACGGAGGCAATCCTGCGCAAGCATTTTGCCATCGGCGACGAATACCGCCGCCGCGCCGCCATCGCCGGAGCCGCGACATGACCGCCGCATCCGCCGGCAGCACGACGCATCTGCCGATCGTTGACGGCCTTCCCCGGTCGATCGCGGATCGCCCGGCGCGCGAACCACGCCTGCCCACGCACAGCAAAACAAGGCGCAACTACAGCATGTAGACGCCGACACGACCAACGGGAGAGAACGGACATGAACATAAGCCGCAGAACTCTTGCTCGCGGAACCCTCGGCCTTTCGGCCGCGCTGGCCGCGCCGGCGATCCTGCGCTGGCCGGCCGATGCCGCCGAGTTCAACTACAAGTTCGCCACCAACCAGCCGCTGACCCATCCCTCCAACATCCGCGCCCAGGAATGCATCGACCGCATTCGCGATCAGTCCAACGGCCGCATCGCGCTTCAGTTGTTCCCGAACAACCAGCTCGGCGCCGACACCGAGATGCTGAGCCAGGTGCGCGCCGGCGCCATCATGTTCTTCCCCATCTCCGGCCTCATCATCCAGATGATCACGCCGGTGGCGGGTGCTAACGGCGTCGGTTTCGCCTTTAAGGATTACGATACGGTCTGGGCCGCGATGGACGGCGATTTCGGCAAATATCTGCGCGAACAGATGCGAGCGGCCGGACTCTACGTGTTCCCGAAAATCTGGGACAACGGCTTCCGCCAGGTCACCTCGGGCGCCAGTCCGATCGTCACCCCCGCCGATCTCAAGGGCTTCAAGATCCGCGTCCCCGTCATGCCCATCACGGTGTCGCTGTTCGAGGCGTATGGCGGCGCGCCGACCGGCATCAATATCAAGGAAGCCTACTCCGCGCTGCAGACCCGCTTGGTCGATGGCCAGGAGAATCCGCTTTCCATCATCTACAATTGGAAATTCTACGAGGTCCAGAAATACCTTTCGGAGACCAACCACCAGTGGGACGGGTTCTGGCTGATCTCCAACCTCCGCCTCTGGGAGAGGCTGCCGAAGGACCTGCAGGACGTGGTGTCGCGGAATATCGACCGTGCCGCCGACGACCAGCGGGTGGATATTCGCAAGCTCAATGAAGGCCTGAGGAACGAACTCGAGAAATTCGGCATGGTCTTCAACAAGCCGGAGATAGCGCCGTTCCGGGAGGTGCTGCAGAAGACCGGCTTCTACGCCAGGTGGCAAAAGGAGTTCGGCCCGGAATGCTGGGGCCTGCTGGAAAAATACACCTCGAAGCTGGCATGAGCGACGCGACATTGCAGGCGCCGGGGGCGAGCCTTCCCGCCCCCGGTGTCGCGGGTCGGCTCGACCGCGTCTTCTGTCTGCTGACAGAACCTCCCGCCGCCGTGCTGCTTGTCGTGGAGATGGTGCTGCTGTCCGCCGGGGTCACGGCACGCTACGTGTTCCATCGCCCGCTGGTCTGGTCGGATGAACTGGCCTCGGCGCTGTTCCTGTGGCTCGCGATGTTCGGTGCGGTCATCGCGCTGCGCCGCAGCGAGCATATGCGCCTGACCGCCTTCGTGAACTTCGCCCCGCCGGGGCTGCGCGGCTGGCTGGATGCGCTGGGCCTGGCGATCGTCGTCGCCTGCCTGCTGCTTCTGGTGTTGCCGGCCTGGACCTACATGCAGGAGGAGTGGGTCGTCATCACTCCGGCGCTGCGCATCCACAACGGCATCCGGGTCGCGGCGATCCTGGTGGGCTGCGTGCTCATGGCCTGCATCGCCGTGCTGCGCCTGCTGCGCGATGCCACTCCGTCGCAGATCATCGCGGCTATCCTGCTCGTCGTTGCCGGTGGCGCCGGCATCATGCTGGCCCAGCCCGTGCTGCAACCGCTCGGCAACATCAACCTTGCGATTTTCTTCGTTGGTCTCGTCAGCGTCGGCGTCTTCATCGGCACGCCGATCGCCTTCGCATTCGGCGCCGCGACGCTGGCCTATATCAGCGCCACCACCGACGTCGATCTGTACATCGTGATCAACCGCATGGACGAGGGCATGTCGGAGCTGATCCTGCTTGCCGTGCCGCTGTTCATCTTCCTCGGCCTGCTGATCGAAATGATGGGCTTGGCCAAGGCCCTGGTGGACTGCTTCGTCGCTCTTCTCGGCCATGTCCGCGGCGGGCTCTCCTACGTGCTGATCGCGGCGATGTACCTGGTCTCTGGCATTTCCGGCGCGAAGGCGGCCGATATGGCGGCGATCGCTCCCAGCCTGTTCCCCGACATGAAGCGCCGCGGCGCCAATCCCGGCGAGCTGGTTGCCCAGCTCGCCGCTTCCGGCGCGATGAGCGAGACCATTCCGCCATCGCTGGTGCTGATCACCATTGGCGTCGCCGCCGGCGTGTCCATCGGCGGGCTGTTTACCGGCGGCCTGCTGCCGGCTGCGGTCGGCGCGGTGGCGATGGGAGCACTCTGCTATTTCCGCTCGAGCAAAGCCGATGCGGGCACCAGGCGTGCGCCCGCCGCGATCATGCTGCGCCGCTTCGTCATTGCGATTCCCGCGATCGCGCTGCCCTTCCTCATCCGCGGGGCCGTCGTCAAAGGCGTCGCCACCGCCACGGAGGTTTCCACCGTCGGGATCCTCTATACATTCGTCTGCGGCTTTCTGGTCTACCGCCAGTTCGACGGGCGGCGTCTCTACCCGATGCTCACCGCCACCGCGTCCCTGGCGGGGGCGATCATGCTGATCATCGGCATGGCCACCGCCATGGCCTGGGCGATCACGCAGTCCGGGTTCAGCCAGACGCTGGTGCAGATGATGCTGCACATCCCCGGCGGCCGCGCCGGATTCATGGCCGTCTCCATCCTCGTGTTCGCCGTGCTCGGTTCGCTGCTCGAAGGCATTCCGGCCATGGTGCTGCTCGGCCCGCTGCTGTTCCCGGCCGCCCGCGCCATCGGCATCCATGAAGTGCAGTACGCGATGGTCACCGTGCTGTCGATGGGTCTCGGCCTGTTCGCGCCGCCCTTCGGCATCGGCTACTATTTCTCCTGCGCCATTGGCGGGGCCTCTCCCGACGAGGCGATGGGCCGGGTCTGGGCCTATCTCGGCGTGCTGCTGGTGGCCGTCATCGTCGTTGCCACCTTCCCCTGGATTTCCATCGGATTCCTGTGAGCCGCCGACCGCTGACGGATCGGCAAGGAGAGAGTCATGCAGATGAATGCCGGGCAAACCTTCAACTTCTTCCCCATGCCCACTGACATCCACTTCGGGCCGGGGGTGTTGAAGACGCTGCCTGCCCACGTGAAGGCCCTGGGGGCGCAGAAGGCATTCCTGGTGACCGATCCGGGCATCAAGGCCGCCGGCATCCTCGATCGGGTCGTCACCTTGCTCAACGAGAGCAGGATCGAGGTCGAGGTCTGCGACCGGGTGAAACCCGACTCTTCATCGACCCTGCTCGACGCCGCCGCCCAGGAAGTGAGGCAATCGGGTGCCGGCGTCGTCATCGGAATCGGCGGGGGAAGTTCGCTCGATTCATCGAAGGCGATCGCCGCTCTGGCCACCAATCCCGGTTCCTGCACCGACTACGTCGGCATGAACAAGGTCCGCAACAAGCCGCTTCCGATCATCGCCATTCCCACCACCGCCGGCACCGGCAGCGAGGTGACGTACTGGTCGATCTTCACCGACGAGGCCAGAAATCTCAAGCTCGCCATTGGCAGTTATCTGATCTACCCGACGATCGCCCTGTGCGACCCCGAACTGACGCTCAATCTTCCGCCGGGGCTGACCGCCTCGACGGGCATGGATGCCCTGGCCCATGCCATCGAGTGCTGCACCAACAATGCCTGCCAGCCGATTTCCCGCGCCCTGGCGCTGGATGCCGTGAAGCTGATCGGTCTGCACCTCAGAAGTGCCGTGTTGAACGGCGGCAATATCGAATCGCGCTACGGGATGATGCTGGCCAGCACGATGGCCGGCATCGCCATGAATTCGACCCGCCTGGGGCTGGCGCATGCGTTGGCGATGCCGCTGGGAAGCTGGGACCTGCATGTTCCGCACGGCGTGGTGCTGGCCATCCTGCTGCCGTTGACCCTGGAGTTCAACCATCTCGCCGAGCCCGACCGTTTCGTCGAAGTGGCGGCGGCTCTGGGGCAGCGGGTCGACGGCATGAACCGGCTCGATGCTGCGCGCTGTGCCGTGGAGGCCGTCCGCGCCCTGGCCCAGGACGTCGGGATTCCCGGCACGATGTCCTCCTATGGCTTGCAGGAGCGCCACATCAAGCCGGTGGTCGAGGAAGCGATGAAGAGCGGGAACATCCCGGTCAATCCGCGCAAAGTGACCGCCGCCGACCTTGAGCGCATCCTGAGAGCGGTGCTGTAGGGAGCGGCGCGGGAACCGGGGGAAAGCGCCCCTGGCCCGGTTGCTACCCCTTCATCTCCGCCGCGATGTCATGAAACAGCCGCGCCGGCAGGCTGCCGCCGGTCACGTCGTGCATCGGTTTGTTGTCGTCGTTGCCCAGCCAGACCCCCAGGATCATGCCGCCGGTCCAGCCGATGAACCAGGCGTCGTGGTAGTCCTGGGTGGTGCCGGTCTTGCCCGCCACGGTCCGTCCCGGCAGGGCCGCCGCCCGGCCGGTGCCGCGCGAGACCACCGCCGCCATCATGCGCGCCATCATCGCCGCGATATCGGGGTCGAGCACGCGCTGCGCCGCGGCGCGCGGCGGTGTCACGCTGCGTCCGTCGGCGGTAATGGATTCGATGCCGGTGGGGATCACCCGGTTGCCGCCATTGAAGAACGTCGCATAGGCCCCGGTCATCTCCAGCAGGCTCACCTCGGCGGTGCCGAGCGCGAGGCTGTCGTTCTTCGGCAGGTTCCCGGTGATGCCCAGCCGGTGCGCCATCGCCACCACCACGCTCGGTCCGCCGACGCGCAGCAGCAGGCGGACCGAGACGGTGTTGAGCGACTGGGCCAGCGCTTCCTCCATCGTCACCTCGCCGCGGAACCGCCCCTCGAAGTCCGACGGCGACCAGTTCCCCAGCCGGATCGGCGCGTCCAGCACGGTATCGTCGGGCCGCACGCCGGCCTCCAGCGCGGCCGCCCAAACGAAGGGCTTGAACGATGAGCCGGGCTGGCGGCGGGCCAGCACGGCGCGGTTGTAGGGGCTGGCGCGATAGTCGGCGCCGCCCGCCATGGCGCGCACGGCGCCGGTCGCGGCGTCCAGCGCCACCACGGCGCCCTGGCTCGCCTGGGCGGCGATGCCGGGTCCGTCCAGCAGCGCCGCCAGTTTGGCCTCGACGATCGATTGCAGGCGCGCATCCAGCGTGGTGCGCAGCACCGCGTCGGCGCCGGGTTCCAGTTGCGCCTGCGCCTGCTCCGCCACCCAGTCGGCGAAATAGCCGGCGACCGACGGCGTCGGCGGGAAGGCGATCTGCGCGGCGGCGGCCTGTGCCTGCTCGGGCTTCAGCACCCCGGTGTCCACCATGGCGGCCAGCACTTCGCGCGCCCGCCCGGCGGCGGCGGCGGGATCGACGTGCGGGTTGAAGCGCGACGGCGCCCGCGGCAGCCCGGCCAGCACCGCCGCCTGCCACAGGCTCACCTTGCGGGCGGAGACGCCGAAATAGATCCGCGCCGCCGCGTCCATGCCCCAGGCCCCGGAGCCCAGATAGACGCGGTTCAGCCAGATCTCCAGGATCTCCCTTTTGGTGAAGGTCCGCTCCAGCCACAGCGTCAGCAACAGTTCCTGCACCTTGCGCCGGACCGTGCGGGCGTTGGTGAGGAACAGGTTCTTGGCCACCTGCTGGGCGATGGTCGAGCCGCCCTGCACCAGCCGTCCGGCGGTCAGGTCCACCCAGATGGCCCGCGCGATGCCGATCGGGTCGAGCGCGCCGTGGTCGTAGAACCGCCGGTCCTCCACCGCCACCGCCGCCGCCGGCAGGTAGGGCGGCATGTCGGCTAACCGCAGCGGGTCGCCGACCACGTCGCCGAAGCTGGCGTAGATGTGTCCGGAACGGTCCTGCAGGGTCAGGCTGGGCCGGCGCGCCGCGTCCAGCGCCGCTTCCGGCCGCGGCAGGTCCCAGGCGAACCACACCAGCGCCAGCCCGAGCGTGACGCTGCCCCATACCGCCAGGATGACGGACCACTTGAACACCCGCCAGCCCAGGCGGCGGCGCCGCAGCGGCTCGAGAGGAAGGGCGCGATACATGCCCCGTCCCTAGACCGGCGCCGGACCGGCGGGAAGGGTGGTTCCGGTGGGGCCGGCGGATGTGCCACCATACGCGCCGGCAACGAGGAGGCAGGACATGCCCGAGGGTCGGCTGGTGATCGGCACGCGCCGGTATTCGTCATGGTCGCTGCGGGGCTGGCTGCCCGTCCGGCTGGCCTCGCTCGACGTCGAGGAGATGGTGATCCCGATCGCCCGCGGGGCCACGCAGGCCATCAGGGAGGGCACGCCGTCGGGCACGGTGCCCTATCTCGAGCATCGCGGCGTCCGGGTCTGGGAGAGTCTGGCCATCGCCGAATACTGCGCGGAGATCATGCCGTCGCTGTGGCCGTCCGAGCGTCCCACCCGGGCGTGGGCGCGCGCGATCGCCGCCGAAATGCACGCCGGTTTCGCCACCCTGCGCCGGACCATGCCGATGAATCTGGGCCGCACCGGCGCCGCACCGCACCCGGAGGCGCAGGCCGACATCGCCCGCATCGATGCGCTCTGGCGCGAGGCGCTGACCGCTTCCGGCGGTCCGTTCCTGTTCGGCGCCGCGTTCGGCAACGCGGATGCGATGTACGCGCCGGTGGTGTGCCGGTTTGTCACCTATCGCCCCGACCTGTCGCCGCAGGCCAGGGCCTATTGCGAGGCGGTGCGGGCGTATCCGCTCATGGTTGCCTGGTACGACATGGCGGCACAGGAGCCGCCTGAGTGGCTCCTGCCGCACTACGAGAACCCGGCGTGAGCCTCGGCGGTCAGATCGTCAGGCCGCCCGCCCTCGCGGCGTCGTAGCGGGCGGCGACCTTGTTCCAGTCCACCACGTTCCACCACGCCGCCAGATAATCCGGCCGGCGGTTCTGGTATTTGAGATAGTAGGCGTGTTCCCACACGTCGTTGCCGAACAGCACCCGGCCGCCTTCGGCCAGCGGCGTGTCCTGGTTCGGCCTGGCGCCGATCGCCAGCTTGCCGGCACGGTCCACCGTCACGAACACCCAGCCCGAGCCGAACTGCGCCACACCGGCGCGGTTGAACGCGGCCTGCATCGCTTCCAGCCCGCCGAGATCGCGGTTGATCGCCTCGGCCAACGCGCCGCCGGGTGCTCCGCCCTTGCCACCCATGACTTGCCAGAACATCGAATGGTTGGCGTGGCCGCCGCCGTTGTTGCGCACGGCGGTGCGGATGGCATCCGGCACTTCGGCGAGCTTGCCCAGCAACTGGTCCAGCGGCAAGGCGGCGAGCTGGCCGTAATCCTTCAGGGCCGCATTCAGGTTAGCCACATAGGCCGCATGATGGCGGTCGTGGTGGATTTGCATGGTCAGCGTGTCGATATGCGGTTCGTTGGCATCCGGCGCGTAGGGCAGCGGCGGCAGGGTGAATGGTCCGGACGCCTGTGCGGCGGCGGGGCGGCTGCCCCAGGTGGCCAGGCCGGCGGCGGCGACGGAAAAAAACAGCGCGCGGCGGTGCAGCATGGCGATTTCCCCCTTGGAGTTTCCGGGCATGTGGGGACGCAGCGGCCAGCATCAACCGTCGGGCTTACCGATGGCGCCAGCGCCGGGCGGTCAGGACTGCACCACCCCGCTGTCGTCCGCCTCGAGGCTGAAAGCGGCGGCCATCAGGGCGCGCGTGTACTGCTGGCGCGGCCGGGCGAACACTTCCTCGGCCGGGCCTTCCTCCACCACCACGCCCTGGCGCAGCACCACCACCCGGTGCGCCAGCGCCCGCACCACGCGCAGGTCGTGGCTGATGAACAGATAACCAAGCCCATGGTTCTGTTGCAGACGCTGCAACAGCTCGACGATCTGCGCCTGCACGCTCATGTCGAGCGCGCTGGTCGGCTCGTCCAGCACCACGAAGCGCGGCTTCAGCACCATGGCGCGGGCCACCGCGATGCGCTGGCGCTGGCCGCCGCTGAACTCGTGCGGGTAGCGGTCGGAGCAATCGCGGGGCAACCCGACTTCCTCCAGCACCGCCGCCACCCGCGCCTGGCGATCGGCGCGGGAGAGCCCCGGTGCGTGCACGCTCAGCCCCTCGGTGACGATCTCGCCCACGGTCAGCCGCGGCGACAAGCTGCCGAACGGGTCCTGGAAGACGATCTGCATCCCCGCCCGCAGCCGCCGCATCGCCCGCTTGTCGAGCGCGGCCAGGTCCTGGCCGCGAAACCGGATGCTGCCATCGGCCGCCTGCAACCGCAGCAGGGCGTAGCCGGTGGTGGATTTTCCCGAGCCGCTCTCGCCCACCAGCCCGACCGTCTCGCCGGCGCGCACCGTGATGTCGAGCCCGTCCAGCGCCCGCACATGCCCGACGGTGCGGCGCAGCAAGCCGCGGCGGATGGGGAAATGCACGCGCAGGCCGCGCGCCTCCACCAGCGTCTCGGCGTCGTTGGGCACGGGCCGCGGCGCCCCCCTCGGCTCGGCGGCCAGCAGCATGCGGGTATAGGGATGCCGCGGTGCTGCGAACACGGTCGCCACCGTTCCGGCCTCGACGACGTGACCGGCCTGCATCACGCAGACCCGGTCGGCGTAGCGGCGGACGATGGACAGATCGTGGCTGATCAGCAGCAGGGCGAGCCCGCGCGCCGCCTTCTGATCGGCCAGCAGCTTCAGGATCTGCGCCTGGATGGTGACGTCGAGCGCCGTCGTCGGTTCGTCGGCGATCAGCAGCGCCGGATCGTTGGCCAGCGCCATGGCGATCATGACGCGCTGGCGCTGCCCGCCCGAAAGCTGGTGCGGAAACGCCTCCAGCCGCTGCGCGGCGTCGGGGAAACCGCATTGCGACAACACGTCGATGACGCGGTCGCGCAACGCCTCCTTGCCCAGCGCGCGGTGCAGGCTGATCGCCTCGGCCACCTGCGCGCCGATGCGGGCCAGCGGGTTCAGGCTGTTCATCGGCTCCTGGAACACCATGCCGGCGGCCACCCCGCGCAACGCCTGGAGTTTTCGCTCTGGCGCGCCGATGACGGCGGTGCCGTCGAGTTCCACCCGGCCCGTGCAGACCGCGCCGGGCGGCAGCAGTTGCATCAGCGACAGCGCGGTCAGCGATTTCCCCGACCCGCTTTCGCCGACGAGAGCAAGAGTCTCGCCGCGATCGAGCGAAAACGAAACATCCTCGACCACGCGCCGGGCGCCGAAGGCGACGTTCAGATGCGCCACCCGCACCAGGCTCACGTGCCGGTCCGCCGCGGGTCGAAGGCGTCGCGCACCGCCTCGCCGATGAACACCAGCAGCGTCAGCATGCCGCCGAGCACCAGGAAGGCGGTGATGCCGAGCCACGGCGCCTGCAAATTGTTCTTGCCCTGCGCCACCAGTTCCCCGAGCGAGGGCGAGCCGGGCGGCAGGCCGAAGCCGAGGAAATCCAGCGACGACAGGATGGTCACCGAACCCGACAGGGTGAACGGCAGAAAGGTCAGCGTGGCGACCATGGCGTTCGGCAGGATGTGCCGCCACATCACGGCGGCGTCGGACACGCCGAGCGCGCGGGCGGCGCGCACGTAGTCGAGGTTGCGGCCCCGCAGGAACTCGGCGCGCACCACCCCGGTCAGCGTCATCCACGAGAACAGCAGCAGGAAAATCAGCAGGATCCAGAAGCTCGGGGTGATGATGCTGGCCAGGATGATGAGCAGATAGAGCTGCGGCATGCCCGCCCAGATCTCGATGAAGCGCTGGAACAACAGGTCGACGAGGCCGCCGTAGAATCCCTGCACCGCGCCGGCGGCGACGCCGACGACGGAGGACACGATGGTCAGGGTGAAGCCGAACAACACCGACAGCCGGAAGCCGTAGATGACGCGGGCCAGCACGTCGCGCGCCTGATCGTCGGTGCCGAGCAGGTTGCGCAGGGACGGCGGGGCCGGGGCGGGCACCGACAGGTCCTTCACCAGGGTGTCGTAGCTGAACGGAATCGGCGGCCAGATCATCCAGCCCTTGGCGCGGATGGCGGCATCGACATCCGGCTCGGTGTAGTCGGCTCCAGTCGGCATGAAGTCGGCGCCAAAAGTGTCCTCGCTGTAGTCCTGCAACACCGGGAAATACCAGTGGCCCTCGAAGTGGATGACCAGCGGCCGGTCGTTGGCGATGAACTCGGCGAACAACGACAGACCGAACAGCACCAGGAAAATCCACAGCGACCAGAACCCACGCTTATGCGCCCGGAAAACCGCGAGGCGGCGGCGGACGAGGGGGGTCATGAGAAGGAAGGCCAGGGCTCCGCCCTGGACCCGCCAGGGGCCGTGAGGCCCCTGGACCCCGGTACTAGGAAGGTTGTTGAGAGAGGGGGGGCTGAGGAGATGCCGCGACATCTCCATAGCCCCCCCTCTCTCAACAACCCTCTTAAAGTAATGGGATCCAAGGGCCCCACGGCCCTTGGCGGGGTCCAGGGGCAGAGCCCCTGGCCTTCCTCACTCACGACGTCCCCGTTCACCGCCGTGCCTCGAAATCGATGCGCGGGTCGATCACCGTGTAGAGCAGGTCGCCCACGATCTGCATCAGCAGGCCGAGCAGCGTGAAGATGTAGAGTGTGCCGAACATCACCGGGTAGTCGCGTCGGATCGCCGACTCGAAGCCCAGCAGCCCCAGTCCATTGAGCGAAAAGATGATCTCCACCAGCAGCGCCGAGGTGAACAGGATGCTGATGAACGCGGCCGGGAAGCCGGCGATGATCAGCAGCATGGCGTTGCGGAACACGTGCCGGTACAGCACCCGCTGTTCGCTCGCCCCCTTTGCCCGCGCGGTGACGGTGTATTGCTTGCGGATTTCCTCCAGGAAGCAGTTCTTGGTCAGCATGGTCAGTCCGGCGAACCCGCCCACCACCAGGGCGACGGTGGGCAGCACCATGTGCCACAGGTAGTCGGCCGCCCGCGCCGGCCAGGACCAGTCCGCCGCCCCCGGGCTGGTCAGTCCGCGCAGCGGAAAGATCGACAGGAAGCTGCCGCCGGCGAACAGCACGACGAGCAGAATTGCGAACAGGAAGCCCGGCACCGCGTAGCCGACCAGTACCACGCCGGAGGTGGCGACATCGAAGCGCGAGCCGTCGCGCACCGCCTTGGCGATGCCGAGCGGGATGGAAACGAAATACACCAGCAGCGTCGACCACAACCCCAGCGACACCGACACCGGCATCTTCTGCCCGATCAGTTTCAGCACCGGTTCGTCGAGGAAGAAGCTGCGCCCGAAGTCGAAGCTGAGGTAGCCCTTCAGCATGATGCCGAAGCGTTCCAGCGGCGGCTTGTCGAAGCCGAACATGCGGCGGATGTCGGCCACCGTGTGCGGATCGAGCCCGCGGGCGCCGCGATAGAGGCCCTCGCCGACGGGCGCGGCCACTTCGGCGCCGCCCTGGCCGCTCACCCGTCCGATCGACTCCCCGCCGTGCCCCCTGAGTTCGGCGATCATCTGCTCGACCGGCCCGCCCGGCGCGAACTGCACGACGACGAAATTGATGGCGATGATGCCGAACAGGGTCGGCACCACCAGCAGCAGGCGGCGGATGAGGTAGGCGCCCATCAGTTGCCGGCGCTGCGGGCGGCCTCGAGGGCGGCGGATCTGGCCGCGTCGATCCACCAGGAATCGAACACCACGCCCGGCCGCACCGGCACGTTCGGCCGGCCGAACCGGTCCCAGTAAGCGACCCGCACCGCCGCCAGATGCCAGTTCGGCACCACGTACCAGCCCCACAGCAGCACCCGGTCGAGCGCATGGGTCGCGGTCAGCAGGGCGGCGCGGTCGGGCGCGTCCACCACCAGCGGCACCAGCGCGTCCACCACCGGGTCGCACACCCCCATTAGGTTGTCGCCGCCTTCCTGCTGCGCCGCCTCGCAGGTCCACATCCCGCGTTGCTCGTTGCCCGGGCTGTCGGACTGGCCGATCCCCACCATCGCCATGTCGAAATCGTAGCTGTCCATCCGGTGCTGGTACTGGGCCGCGTCCACGGTGCGCACGCTGGCCTCGATGCCCAGCCGGGACAGCCACTGGCGATAGGGCAGCGCCACCCGCTCATAGCTTGGCTCATCGAGCAGGATCTCGAAGCGGAACTTCTGTCCCTGGGCATCGACCAGCATGCGGTCCCTCACCTCCCAGCCGGCCTGGCGCAGCAGGGCGAGCGCGCGCCGCAGCCCCTCGCGGTTGTTGCCGGAGCCGTCGGTGACCGGCAGCTTGTAGGGCTCGGTGAAGACCTCCGCCGGCAGCTTGTCGCGCCAGCGCTCCAGCAGCGACAGTTCGGCCCCAACCGGAAGGCCCGAGGAGGCCAGGTCGCTGTTGCTGAAATAGCTCTCGGTGCGGGTGTAGTCGCCGTAGAACAGGTTGGCGTTGGCCCATTCGAAGTCGAAGGCGAGCGCCAGCGCTTCGCGTACCCGGCGGTCGGCCAGCAGGGGTCGGCGGGTGTTCATCGCCCAGCCCTGCATGCCCTGGGGCAACTGGTCGGCGATCTTCTCCTTGCGCACCCAGCCCTTCTGCACCGCCGGGAAGTCGTAGCCGGTGGCCCATTCCTTGGCCGCGTACTCGGCGCGGTAATCGATCTGGCCGGCCTTGAACGCCTCCATGGCGACGGTGCCGTCGCGGAAATACTCGGTGCGGATGCGGTCGAAATTATACAGTCCCCTGGCCGTCGGCAGGTCGGCGGCCCACCAGTCGGGCACCCGTTCCACCGTGATCGTGCGGCCGAACTCGAAATGGCCGATCCGGTATGGTCCGGAGCCCACCGGCGGATCGGTCAGCGGGTGCTCGAAGTCGCGGCCCTGCCACCAATGCTTCGGCAGGATCGGCAACTCGCCCAGGATCATCGGCAGTTCGCGGCTGGCGTTGGAGCGGAAGCGGAAGGTGATGCGCCGCGGCCCGTCCACCACGGTGTCGGCAACGCCGGCGTAGTACTGCCGGTAGAGCGGCCGGCCCTTGGCGAGCAACGTCTCGAAGGTCCAGGCCACGTCCTCGGCGGTCACCGGAGTGCCGTCGCTGAACCGCGCCTCCGGGCGGATGTCGAAGGTCACGCTCAGGTGGTCGGGGGGAATCTCGATCGCGCCGGCGAGGCGGCCATACTCGGCCTCCGCCTCGTTGTCGTTGCGCGCCAGCAGCGAGTCGAACACCCGCGCCGCGGCGGCGGCGGGCTGGCCGCGGACGATGAACGGATTGAAGCTGTCGAAGGTGCCGATGGTGCTGAGCGTCACCTCGCCGCCCTTCGGGGCATCCGGGTTCACCCAGGGATAGTGGGTGAAATCGGGCGGCAGCGCGGGGGCGCCGAGCAGCGCCAGGCCGGGGGTGCGCGTCGGTGCCTGCGCCTCGGCCACGCCGGCGGCAGCGGCCATCAGGCCCAGCATCAAGGCGATCACGCGCACGTTTCTTCTCCCTGCCAGCGGCATCCGGACGGCGTCCGGATGGCAATCCCGGATGGTCACCCCGGGCCGGCGAGCAGGCGCACGGCCTGCGCCAGCAGCGCCGGGTCGCCGACGGCCAGCGTCCTGCCGTCGCCGTCGGGGCGCAGCTTTCGTCCGTTCCAGTCGGTCAGCTGCCCCCCCGCGCCCTCGATGACCGGCGCCAACGCCGCCCAGTCCCACACCTTCATCCCCGACTCGGCGACGATGTCGATCTGTCCCAGCGCCACCAGTCCGTAAGCGTAGCAATCGCCGCCGAACGAGGTGCGCTTGACCGCTCCCGACAGCAGCCGCCAGGCCGGCAGGTCGGCGCCGAACATTTCCGGGCTGGTGCAGGACAGCTCGGCCTCGGCCAGCGTCGGGCAGGTCCGGCAGCCCGCCGCGCCGCCGAACCGGCCGCGGAAAATCGTCGGGCGGCCGGCAGCGCCGATCCAGCGCTCGCCGGTCGCGCACTGGTCGATCACGCCGACGATCGGCTCCTCGCCGTCCAGCAGCGCGATCAGCGTGCCGAACACCGGCCGGCCGGTGATGAAGGCGCGGGTGCCGTCGATCGGGTCGAGCACCCAGCGCAGCGCGGCCGCCGGGTTGTCGAGCCCGAACTCCTCGCCGAGGATGCCGTGGTCGGGAAAGCGCTGGGCCAGCACCGCCCGCATGGCCTGCTCGGCGGTGCGGTCGGCGATGGTGACCGGGCTCTGGTCGCTCTTCAGGTCGGCGGCCAGGCCGGCGCGGAACAGCGGGCGGATGACCGCGCCCGCGACGTCGGCGGCGGCCTCGGCGGCACGGATCAGGACATCGATGGGTGGGCGCTGCATGGACGCGAAATCCCGTGGCTCAGGGCGGCGGCAGCGGGGCGGGGCTATGCGCCAGGGTGCGCAGGTAGGCGATGACATCGGCCCTCTGCTGGTCGTTGTTGATGCCGGCGAAGGCCATCCGGGTGCCCGGCACCTCGGCGGCCGGCCGTTTCAGCCAGCGGTTCAGCGCCTCGTAGTCCCAGTCGCCCGTCTTGGCCTTCAGGCCGGGCGAGTAGTTGAAGCCCTCCTCGTGCGCGCGCGGACCCATCACCACGCCGTACAGGTTGGGGCCGACGCCGGGTCGGCCGCCCTCGGTGAAGGTGTGGCAGACCGCGCAGACCTTCCTGGCGGTGGCCTCGCCGGCCGCCGGGTCGGCCTTGGCCAGCAGCGGCGCGATCGGCGGCAGGGTTGCGGCCGGCGCGGGGGTCCCGGCGGCGGGCGCGGTGGCGGTGGTGTCGATCTTGATGGCTGACTGCTCCAGGCGCTTCGGGTGGACGACCTGCTCGCTTATCAGTCCCGCGACCATGAAGACGATGCCACCCACCAGAACGGCGGCGATCGCCTTGTTGATCTCCAAGCTATCCATCGTCTTCCCCTGCGGCGTGTTGCGCCCACCGGCCCACGTTGCGCGCGAGCCGGCGGCTTCTTAAGGTGCGCCGCACCATAGGGAACCGTTCCCGCGGCTTCAACCCACTCTCGTTTCACCCGTACCCAGTCAGAGCATGAACCCGATCATCGTCATTCCCTCCCGCATGGCTTCCACCCGCCTGCCCGGCAAGCCGCTGGCCCTCATCCATGGCCGACCGATGATCCTGCACGTGCTCGACCGCGCGCGCGAGGCCAATATCGGGCCGATCGCGGTCGCCTGCGCCGATCCCGAGATCGCCGAGGCGGTGCGCGCGGAAGGCGCGATCGCGGTGATGACCGACCCCTCGCTGCCGCGCGGCTCCGACCGCGTCCATGCGGCGCTGGCCGAGCTCGATCCACAGGGACACCACGACGTTGTGATCAACCTGCAGGGCGACCTGCCGACCATCCCGGCGGTCTATCTGCGCACCGTGCTCACCCCGCTGTCCGACCCGCAGTTCGACATCGCCACCCTGGTGGCGCCGATCACCACCGCCGAGGAGAAGGCGTCGCCCTCGGTGGTGAAGGCGGCCTGCGCGTTCGATTCCGGCCGGGCGGTGTCGCCGGCGCTGTATTTCTCGCGCGTGGCGATCCCGTCGGGCGACGGGCCGCTGTGGCACCACATCGGCATCTACGCCTTCCGCCGTGCCGCGCTCGCACGCTTCGTCGCCCTGCCCGAGAGCCCGCTGGAACGGCGCGAGGCGCTGGAGCAGTTGCGCGCGCTGGAGGCGGGCATGCGCATCGCGTGCGCCCGCGTGGAACGCCCGCCGTTCGGCGTGGACACGCCCGCCGACCTCGAGCGCGCCCGCCGCGAGCTCGACCCGGCCCGCCAGATGCCGGCATGACCGGCATGATCGCCTTTCAGGGCCGGCCGGGCGCCTATTCCGATCTGGCCTGCCGCACCGCTTTCCCGGACCTGCAAACGCTGCCCTGCGAAAGCTTCGAGGCCGCCATGGACGCGGTGCACGACGGCACCGCCGAGCTTGCCATGATCGCCTGCGAGAACAGCCTGGCCGGCCGGGTGGGCGATGTGCACCAACTGCTGCCGGACTCCGGCCTGTTCGTGGTCGGCGAGCATTTCCAGCGAGTCGAGCACTGCCTGCTGGCGCCGCGCGGGGCCACCATCGCGGGACTGAAGCGGGCGCATTCGCACGAGGTGGCGCTCGGCCAGGTCCGCCGCATCCTCAAGGAACTGGGCCTGAAGCCGGTGGTGCAGGCCGACACCGCGGGGGCGGCGGAGATGGTCGCCGGCTGGAACAACCCCGAGGACTGCGCCATCGCCTCGTCGCTGGCGGCGGAGTTGTTCGACCTGGAAGTCCTGCGCAGCAACGTCGAGGACGCGGCGCACAACACCACCCGGTTCTATGTCATGTCGCGCCAGCCCGCCGGGCAGCCCCCGGACCGGGACGGGCTGATGACGACGTTCGTGTTCCGGGTCCGCAACGTGCCCGCGGCCCTGTTCAAGGCGCTCGGCGGGTTCGCCACCAACGGCGTCAACATGACCAAGCTGGAGAGCTACATGATCGGCGGCCAGTTCACCGCCACCCAGTTCCTGTGCGACGTCGAGGGCCATCCCGAGCAGCCCGCGCTGCGCCGCGCGCTCGAGGAGCTTTCCTTCTTCACCCGCGAGGCGCGCATTCTCGGCGTCTATCCAAGCTCGCCGTTCCGCGCCGAGCAGGCGACGGGGGACGACTGACTCCTCCCCCGCGCCTGTGCGGTGACCGCCCTAGCTGATGGCCTGGATTCGCGAAATGATGCCGGCGAAGGGCGCGCCGTACTTGTCCCACACCGGCTTGACCGCGTCCTGGAAAGCCTTCTTGTCGGGGGGCGAAATCTCGAAGACCTGGACGCCGGCCGCCTTGGCCTTCTCCATCGCGACCTTTTCGTACACGTTCCAGAGCTGGCGATTTTCCATCTGCACCTCGCGCGACAGCTTCGTGATCAGCGCCCGGTCGTCGGCGGACATCGCGTCCCAGTTCTTGCGGGAGGCCACCAGCACGTCGGGAACGATCAGGTGCTCGGTGAGGCTATAGAATTTCGCCACCTGGTAATGGTTGTCGAAGACGAAGCTCGGCATGCTGTTCTCGGCGCCGTCGATGACCCCGGTCTGCAGCGCGCTGAACACCTGGTCGTAGCCCAACGGAACGCCGTTGCCGCCGAGCGCCGTCATCATGTCGACGAACATCGGGTTGCCCTGGACGCGGATCTTGAGCCCCTTGAGGTCGGCCATGGTGTGGATCGGCTTCTTGCTGTCGTAGAAGCTGCGGGCTCCCCCATCCAGCCAGCACAGGCCCACCAGGTTGGCGGTGGGATGATTGGTGATCTTGTCCAGCAGTTCCTTGCCGATCGCGCCGTCGATCACCTGCTGCATCTGGGTCGTGTCGCGAAACACGAACGGCAGGTTGAAGACGTTGATGTCATTGATGACGGAGCCCATCCAGCCCACGCCGGCGGCATACATCTGGACCGCGCCGATCTCGACCTGCTCGATCACCTCCTTGGGGCCGCCAAGCTGTCCGCCGGGATATGACAGGATGCTCAGGCGGCCATTGGTCGCCGCTTCGAGCTTCTTGCCCATGCTCTCGACGGCCGCCACGGTCGGATAGCCGGACGGATGATCGTTGGTGTATTTCAGGGCCATTTTCTGCTGCGCCTGGGCCGGTCCCGCAAAAGGCCCGATGGACGCGCCGAGCGCGGCCGCGGCGCCGAGGCCGAGGACGCTGCGCCGTTCGATCCGGTGACATTTTTCCATTTTCGTTCCTCCGTGGGCTTGATCGAGGCGACCTGCCCGTAATCCGGATGAATGTTACGGCGATGCCCCCACGCAAAGCAAAGGCTGATTCCGGCGTCCCTCTTCAGGCCGGTGATCGCCAGGCAGTATCCCGGGACCCGGATTTTCGGGCATGATCGCATGGGGCAGGCGAAACGCGCACGCTCCAGTCAAGACCACGGCGGTATTTGACACCATCTTGTTGATTCCGTAACATCGGGACAACGACGGAGAGGGAACGATAATGAGCAAGACATTGCTGCGTCGCACGGCAATACTGATCGGCGCTGCCATCTTCGGCTCCGTCGCCGGGCAATCGGCGATGGCCGATAATCTGAAGCTCGCGCATCAATTCGCACCGACCAGCCTGCCCGGCCTGAGCGCCGTGCATTTCGCCGATCTGGTGAAGGAAAAGACGGCGGGGGCGACCACCGTCACCGTCATTCCCGGCGGCGCGCTCGGCGACGAGGGCGCCAATCTGCAGCAGTTGCAGAACGGATCGATCGATCTGGCCCTCACCGGCGATCTGGTCATCAGCTCCTACGGCAAGCCCTATCTGCTGATGACGCTGCCGTTCCTCTACCGCAGCCCCGAGCAGGCGCTGCACGTCTACAACGGCGCGCTGGGACAGGAACTGGCGGCCTATCTGTACGACCATGAAAAGCTGCGGCTGGTCGCCTGGCAGTACGCCGGCACGCGGGTGCTCACCTCGAGCAAGCCGATCCACTCGCTCGCCGATCTGAAGGGCCTGAAGATGCGCCTGCCCGCGAACATCCCCTGGGTCGCCGCCTGGCAGAAGACCGGGGTCGCCATCACCCCGGTCGCCTTCACCGAATTGCAGCTCGCCCTGCAGACCGGCACCGTCACCGCCCAGGAAAACCCGCCCAACTTCATCATCGCGAGCAAGTTCTACGAGGTTCAGAAATACCTGATGCCGACGAACCACTACCCGCAGATGCAGTCCTACCTGATCGCCGACTCGGTCTACGCCACGCTGCCCCCGGCCGAGCGCCAGGCGATCGCCGATGCGATGCGCGAGTCCGCTGACTGGACCTCGCAGCGTGCCATGGCGGCGCAGCAGGCGGACGTCGACTGGCTGACCACCAAGGGCGGCATGGTGCTGACGCCGATCGACCTGACCGGACTGGCGGAGCTGGAGCGCGGCGTGCCGACGGAGCTGATGGGTCCCGCCGGGCAGGTGCTCTACGACCGCATCCAGGCGGTGCAGTGAACCCGGCGGATCCTGCCGGGGAGACCGCGAGGGCCGAGCGGCCGGGGTTGCTGGGGGTCGTCGCCCTGGTGCTGATGACCATCCTGTTCGTCACCCTGATGACCCAGGTCGTGCTGCGTTTCTTTTCGCTCGCCCTGCCGTGGACGGACACGCTGGCGGTGCCGGTTTTCGTCTGGCTGGTGTTCGTCGGCGCGGCGATCGCCTGCCGGCGCAACGAGCATCCGTTCGTGGAGATCGGCTACATGCAGGCCGAACGGCACCTCTCCGCGCGCCGGATGCGGCAGTTCGATGCGCTGCTCATCGGCGTCAGCCTCGTCTTCCTGGTGGTCCTGCTCTACGGCCTGGCGCAGATGACGCGCCAGACCTGGTACCAGACCACCGGGCTGCTGGCCGGCTTCCGGCTCGGCTACCTCTATCTGGGTGCTCTGCTCGGTGTGCTGGCCTGCATCGCCGGGCTGGCGCGGCGGCTGTGCCGGCTCTGGCGCGGCGAACGGGCGCCCGCGACGCTGCCGACCGACGCCGCCTGACCCGCCGGTCATGCTGTTCCTGGTCCCCGTCGTGCTGCTGGTGGCGTTGGCGGCGGTCGGGTTGCCCATCGTGTTCGGCGTCGGCGGCATCGCCATGGTGTCCGGGCTGACCTCGCTCGGCGCGCGCTTCCCGCTGGTCGCGGCGCAGACCATGGTCAACAGCCTGAACAGCTTCGTGCTGATCTCGGCGCCGTTCTTCATGCTCGCCGGACAGATCATGAACGCCGGCGGCATGACGCGGCGGATTTTCCGCTTCGCCACCGTCCTGGTCGGCCGCCTGCCCGGCGGGCTGGCGCAGGTCGTTGTGCTGGCCAGCATCCTGTTCGCCGGCATGACCGGCTCCGCGCTGGCCGAGGCGGTGGCGCTCGGCAGCATGGCGATCCCGGAAATGCGCCGGCGCGGCTATCACGACGTCTCCAGCGCGGCGCTGGTGGGGGCCGCCTCGACGATCGGGCCGATCTTCCCGCCCAGCGTGCCGATGGTGATCTACGCCGCCCTGGCCGAGGCCTCGGTCGGGCGGCTGTTCCTGGCGGGCATCGCGCCCGGCCTGCTGATCGGCCTGATGCTGATGGGGGCGGCCTATCTCTATGCCCGGATCGGCCGCTTCCCGAGCCAGCCGGGCGGCCCGCGTCCGCCCATGCTGCGGGCGACGTGGGAGGCTTTGCCCTCGCTGGCCGCGCCGGTGCTGGTGATCGGCGGCATCTATTCCGGCCTGTTCACCCCGACCGAGGCGGCGATGGTCGCGGTGGCCTATTGCCTGGTGCTGTCGCTGCTCTATCGCGAACTCACCCTGCGCCGGCTCGCGCGCATCATGATCGATGTCGCCGCCGTCGCCGGTTCGCTGCTGCTGCTGATCGCCGCCACCTCCTTCCTCGGCTGGATCGTGGCCCGCACCGGCGTGATGATCGAGGTCGCGCTGTGGCTCAGTTCCTCGGTCTCCAGCCCGGCGGCGCTGATGCTGATCATCACCGCGCTCTATCTGCTGGTCGGGCTGGTCATGGAGCCGGTGCCGGCGATGGTGCTGCTGGTGCCGATCCTGTTGCCGGCCGTCCGCATCCTGCAAATCGATGTCGTGCACTTCGGCGTCGTCACCGTGCTGGCGCTGGTCGTCGGCCTGATCCATCCGCCGGTCGGGCTGGTGATGTATGCCATGGCGCGCGTGGCCGAGGTGCGGGTCGATCGTCTGGCGCTGGCGCTGCTGCCGTTCCTGATTCCCGTGCTGATCGTGCTGGTGCTATGCGCGGTGTTCCCAGGGTTCGTGCTGTTCCTGCCCCGGCTGTTGTACGGCTGACCACCAGGGCCTGAAGACCATGAAGATCGTAGCTCTCGAAACCATCCTGCTGAAGATTCCCTTCGGCGCCAGTGGCGGCCCGGCGGCGATCGCCGGCGCTCCGGCGAGCGGGCTGAGCATCCTGCTCGTCCGGGTGGCAACCGACAGCGGCCTGGTCGGCTGGGGCGAGGCCTTCGGCCACGGCGTGGCGCCGGCCACCAAGCTGGCGCTGGACACGCTGGTCGCCCCGCTCTTCATCGGCCGCGATCCCACGAACATCGCCGCGCTGATGCGCGAGGCCCAGCACACGCTCCACCTGTACGGACGCAACGGGCCGGTGATGTATGCCTTCTCCGGCATCGACATCGCGCTCTGGGATATCGCGGGCAAGCGCGCCGGCCTGCCGCTGCACCAGCTTCTGGGCGGCGCCCAGCGGACGGAAATCCCGGCCTATGCGAGCCTGACGCGCCATGGCGAGGAAGCGGCCCTGCTCGCCGACTGCCGGCGCGCCCTCGCGCTGGGCTACCGCATGGTCAAGGTGCACGAAGTCGACCCGGCCCTGGTCGCCGCCGCCCGGGCGGCGGTGGGGCCGGAGATTCCCCTGATGATGGACACCAACTGTCCGTGGACGCCTGACGAGGCCCGCGCGGTCGTGCGCATCCTGCGGCCGCTCGATCTCTATTGGCTGGAGGAGCCGGTCTGGCCGCCGGAGGACCATCGCGGCATCGCCGCCGTGCGCGCCGCGGGCGTGCCGCTCGCGGCCGGCGAAAATGCCTGCGGCGGCCTGCAGGACTTCCGGCGCCTGTTCGAGGCCGGGGCGCTCGACTTTGCCCAGCCCAGCGTGACCAAGATCGGCGGCGTCACCGAGGTGCGCAAGATCATCGCGCTCGCCGAGGCGTTCGGCGTGCGGGTGGTGCCGCACTGCGCCTATTTCGGCCCGGGGTATCTCGCCTCGGTCCATATCGCGGCGACGCTGCCCGGCACGGTGCCGCTGGAGCGTCTGTTCATGGATCTGCAAACCAGTCCGTTCAGCCCCTACACCGACGCGGCGGGCGGCAAGGTTGCCGTGCCGCAATCCCCCGGCCTGGGCTGCGATCCGTCGCCGGAGCTGATCGAGCGCTACCGGACCCATCCGCCAACGGTGACGCGATAGCCCGCGCCTTCCGGACCGCCCGCGGCGCGATCCCCGGGCGCACGGAAGCATTGTAACCCGCCACGGAAGGCGCGATCCTGACGCCGTGCCGAGGCGGTCATCCGGAGCAACGCGGCTGAACGCCGCCCGGTAACGCGGAACGGAATGCCGGGGGGCAAGGGATATTTTCTTGGCCGATTTGCGCGCGCGTCTCAGAACGGAAACCGCGGGTCTGCACGATCGCCTGGAAGCGCTGCCGTTCTTCCGGGCGCTCCGGGCGGGGGAGCTGCCCAAACCCGCGCTGGTGAGCTTTCTGCGCGGCCTGGCCATCCTTCACGCCGTGCTCGAACGAGAGCTTTCCCAGGTCCCGCACCCCCGGATCGCGGAACTCGGCAAATGCGCCCTGCCCAAAATCCCCCTGCTGGTGGCGGACCTCGCGGCGGCGGAGGCGGAGGACGTGCCGAGCGTCACCGCCGCCATTCGCGCAGCCCTGGACTATGGCGGCGAAATCCTCGCCGATGCCGCCGACCCGCTGACCCTGGCCGGCGTCCTCTATGTGTTGGAAGGTTCGCAAAGGGGCGGCGTCGCGCTGAAGCAGGCCTACGCCCGCTGCCTGGGTTTGCGCGCCGATCAGTTGTCGTATTTCGGCTGCTACGGCGGCGGCACGGCGGCGCACTGGCGGTCGTTCGTGAAGATCCTCAACGCGCTCGGGCTCGACGCCCAGCAGGACAGGAAAGTCATCGACGCCGCGATCCGCTGTTTCGAACGGCTCGAAAAGATCGGCGCGGCGTTGTATCCGTACTCCGACAGCGGCCTCCGCCATCACGTGACGGCGATCAATTTCGAAGCCGGCGACCATGCGATGCCGCAGGATCCGCGCGAAATCGCCCTGGCGCTGCGGGCCGGCCGCGCCGCGTGGCAAAAATATCCCTATCTGGCCTGCCGGTTTGGCGACCGTGGCCGGCGCTTCACCGACAGCGACAGTTGCTGGCTGGTCGCGCTCGCGCGCATGCCGGTGGCCACCGCGACCCGGAATCTCGCCTGGCTGCGCACCGTGCTGTCGAGCCGGGGCATCCCGACGGTGATCCTCGAAGGCCATCTCGACGCCATCTCGCAAGCGCTGGCCCCGGAGTTCGCCGAAGCCGCCGAAATGCGGGCCCATTTCGACGAATTCCTGTCGGCGCTGGATGCCGAGCGCCGGGCGCTGGGCGGCGGCGAGATCGTATCGCGTCTGGTCGAACGGTTCGACCGGCGGTTTCGTGCTTGCGCGAGTCGCCAGCTTGATTCGGCTGCGCGGCTTATTGCCTCGGCCTGGATGGACGAGCGTGCCGGCATCGCCGGCGCGCTCGCGGCGGTACGGGACTGGTTCACCGATGGCGAACGCTTTTCCGACGACTGGATCGCCACGGTCCACGCGCTGGTCGCGGCACTCGATCGGCTGGGCAGCGTGTCATGCTGAACTGGTGCTCGTACTGCCAGCATTTTGGCGGCGAGGTTCCTCCTTACGAGAATCTCAACATCACCCACGGCATCTGCGCGGATTGCGAGCCCAACGTGTTGACGCTGAGCGACTCCGATTTCGCGCACGCGCGAACCGTGCGGGACATCCAGGAGCAGCTCTATCAGGCCGGATCTCGGAACGACCTTAAGGCGGCCCGGCGGATCATCGAAGGCTCCCGCAGATCCAACATGCGAGAGGTCGATATCCTGATCGGCATCATAGCGCCGCTGCTTCACCAGATCGGTGAGGACTGGAAGTGCGGCGTCGTCACCGTGGCGGATGAACACCGCTTCACGGCCTTCTGCGAGCAAGTGCTGGAGCTGGTCACCGCCAAGGTCACGACCGTGACGCCCGCTCAACGGGCCGAGGTGCTGATGGTGAACGCGCCCGGCAATCGCCACACCCTGGCGATCCGCATTCTGGCGTTGTGGCTGATGCACCAGGGCATCCCGGCGCGCGCGATCGATGAGCCTCTCGATATCGAGGATGTGGTCGCGCTGGTCGGCCGGACCCGGCCGAGGCTTCTGCTGGTCTCGCTGGCGCTCGCCGAACAGGCCGCAGCTGTCGCCACGATCGCCGAACGCATCGTGGCGTTGCCGGAGCCGGTCCGCCCGAAGATCATCGTCGGGGGCTATGCCGTGAAAGTCGGGCTGGTCACCGCGATCCCGGGCGCCGATCTGATGGCTGACATCAGCCTGCTGGCGCGGCGCTTGCCTACTTCACCGGGCTGAAATCGGTCGGTTTCAGGATCCGGTTCTCCTGCGCCACCAGCAGGTCCCGCTTGGCGCCCTCGGCCAGGAAGACGGACCATGCCGGGTCGGCTGCCATGGCACCGCGCCGCGCCTCGCGGTCGGCCTGGCTCTCGTAACCCCACAGGTGCACCACCGTGTTCATCGCCCCCTCCACCGTGGTGTACCAGCCCAGGCATTTGCCCAGATACTTCTGCTGCAGTGGCCAGCCCCATTCCTCATAGAACTTGACGAATTCGCCCATCTTGTTGGGGCGGCAGGTATAGATGCGCAGGTCGACGATCATGGCTTTGCCCTCCGGGTTGGCGGCACGCGCCGCCCATCCGGACTTACCGCCATTGCGCCGTATCCGGCAAGCCGTCAGATCCGCCGGACGGACACTGTCAGCCGGCCGATGGCCACGAAACACCGCCACCGCACAGGCTGTCCCGCGCGGCGGCGGGTCCCCGCGCGATCACTGCGTGTAGTATTGCGTCCGCGTGGTCGTGCTTGTCATCGGCGGTTGCATCAGCGTCGGCTGCGTGGTGGTCTGCTCGGTCGTGGTGGTCCGCGTCGTGACCGGGTAGGCGGTTTGATCGTAGTTGGCGCAGGCGCTGACCGCCAGGGCCAGCCCGAACAGCGCGGCGGCGGGCAACAGCGCCGACCTGATCAGGCCCGATGTTGCTGTTTTGCTCATGACAATTCTCCAGTGCTTGATTGCAACGGATGCGCGGCGCGCACCCGGCCGACCGGCGGTTCAGTGGGCGATGGTGGTGGTGGAACTGCTGGTCGTCGTGCCTTGCGTCGGCGCGACCGTCGTCGTCCTGGTCACGCTGTCGTCCGCCACGCCGTTGGTGTTGCGGTAGGTCGTCCGGTTCGTCTTGGTCTCGGTGCCGTCGTAGCCCGTGGTCTTCTGGCTGCTGGTGGTGCTGACCGAGCCCGTCGCCGGCGCGACCACGACGGGCGCCGGCGTGGTCGACGTCGTGCTTTGCGTCGTGGTCGTCTGGGCCACGGCAACGCCGGCTGTCATCAGCAGCGCCGCGGCGGAAGCCAGCAATATGCGATTCATGTATTTTTCCAATATTCCGGACGCCGTGAACAGGCGGGCGCCGTCACGCTCACATGGGGCGGCGGCGCCGGCGATCGCAGGATCGGATTCTACTCAGCCCGGACCGCGCTCACGCGGGATCGGCGATCTCGTCCGTCCAGATGGTGAACCCGCGCAGCACGTTGGGGCCGAACGTGGTGCTGATCGCCACGTCCACCGCATCGCGGCCGCGCGCCAGCAGCACGCGGCCGACCCGCGGCATGTTGTTGCGCGCATCGAAGGTGTACCACCGGCCGCCGAGATAGGCCTCGAACCAGCCCGCGAGGTCCATCACCCCATACGGCGGCGGCATGCCGATGTCGCCGAGATAGCCGGTGCAGTAACGTGCCGGTATGTTCATGCAGCGGCACAGCGCGATCGCCAGGTGCGCGTAGTCGCGACACACGCCGATGCCCTCGTTGTATGTCTCCCACGCCGTCCGGGTGGCGCGCGCCTGCATGTAATCGAAACGGATGTGCTGGTGCACGAAGTCGCAGATCGCCTGCACCCGCGCCCAGCCCAGCGGCGTTTGCCCGAACCTGTCCCAGGCGATCCCGGTCAACAGTTCGGTATCGCAGTACCGGCTGGCCAGCAGGAAGACCAGCGCCTCCTCCGGCAGGTCCTGCACCGGGTGCTGGCACGCGTCGGGAACCACCGCATCCGCCAGGCCGCTGTCGCGCACCACCGCGCTGGTGCTGATGCGCGTCCACCCAGCCGGCGCCACGATGCGGCTGACCCAGTTGCCGAACTGGTCCCGATAGGCGGAGATGGGCACCGCCGGGTTGATGACCAGACGGTCGGGCACCACGATATCGGCGGCCCGGCTGTAGTGGATGTTCAACATCAGCAGCATGGGAGTCGGCTGCGGGCAGTCGTAGATCAGTTCATAGCCGACCTTGATGTGCACTGCGCGCCCCGATCCCATGGCCTGGCCGCGGCGTGCATATGTGCCGGGCGGCACCGCTCGGCAAGGGGCGCGAGGCCGTTGCCCGTCCCGCGGTTCAACCGCGCCGGCCGATGATCGCCGCCCGCAGGCGCTGCGACACCAGGTCGATGGCGGCCACGGTCACCAGCACCATGAGGATGAGAAACGACGTCTCCCGCCACTCCAGCACGCGGATGGCTTCCGACAGCCACAGGCCGATGCCGCCCGCGCCGACGACCCCGATGATGGTGGCGGATCGCGTGTTCGATTCGAAAAAATACAGCACCTGGCTGGCGAATATCGGCAGCACCTGGGGCAGGATGGCAAACCGCAGGCGCGCCAGATGGCCGCCGCCGGCAGCGGCCACGCCTTCGCCCGGACGGTGGTCGGCGGCCTCGATGGCCTCGCTCATCAGCTTGGCGAAGGCGGCGAGGTCGGCCGAGGCGATCGCCAGCGCGCCGGCGAACGGACCCAGCCCGACCACGTTGATCCAGATCAGCGCCCAGATCAGCGTGTCGATGCTGCGGATGGTATCCAGGCTCCGCCGGGTCAGCACGTGCAGCACGGCGTTGGCGACGACGTTGCGCGCGGCGAGGAAGCCGAGCGGCACCGCCAGCACCGCCGCGGTCAGCGTGCCGAGCAGCGCGATCGACAGGGTCTGCCCCAGCGCATCGAGATAGAGCAGGAACCGCTCCCACGTCCCCGGGCTCGGCGGCATCATGAGACCCGCGATATCGACCAGCCGCCACAGCCCGTGGAAGATGACGGCGGGGGAGAATTCCAGCGTGTAGAGCCCGAAGACATAGACCGCCAGCGCGCCGCCGACGAGGACGCCGGTGCGCGCGCGGGTCGGCCAGTCCGCGCCGAACATCGCCGGCCAGGCGGCTTCCAGCTCGCTCCGGCGGGCCAGGAAGGCGGCGCGGATATCGGCGGGGTTCTCGCTCACCGGCCGCGCTCCAGCGCCAGCAGCCGGTGGCGCAGCCGCTCCGAAACGCCGTCGATCATCATCACGCAGAGCACGATGAGCAGCAGGATGGCGCTGACGTCGGAGGTGTGGAACTGGCGGATGGCGACGATCAGGTCCTGGCCGATGCCGCCGGCGCCGACCACGCCGATGATGGTGGCGCCGCGCACGTTGATCTCCAGCCGCAGCAGCGCGTAACTGGCGAAATTGGACACGACCTGCGGCAGCGCGCCGAAGCGCACCTGGGCGAACCAGTTTCCGCCGGTCGCGGCGACCCCCTCCACCGGCTTCATGTCGATGTTTTCCACCACCTCGGCGAACAGTTTGCCCAGGGCTCCGGTGGTGTGAATGGCGATCGCGAGCACCCCGGGGATGGCCCCGAGGCCGAAGGAGGCGACGAAGATGAGGGCGAAAACGATGTCCGGCACGGTGCGGCAGAATTCCAGCACCCGGCGCACCGCCATCCGCAGCCCCGCCGCGCGCACCAGGTTGCGGCTGCACAGGAAGCAGCCGACGAAGGCGCCGACGGTGCCGGTCAGGGTGCCGACATAGGCGATCAGTAGCGTCTCGCCGAGCAGCCGGCCCCAGCGGCGCAGGCCCCAGAACCAGTCCGCCGGATCGGTCCACACCCGCTCGCCGCTGTCCAGCAGCAGCAGGCGGTTGAAATAGTCGCCGAAATTGCCGATGCCGGACCAGAACTTGTCGGCGCTCACTTCCGCGCCGGCGCCGGCGACCAGCACGCACAGCACCAGCACCGCGAAGCCGATCATCACCCGCCGCCGCTTCGCCGCCACCGCCGCGCCGTAGCCCCGCAGCAGCGGCGTCAACTGTGCGTCCGGTGGAATGGTGATCGTGTGCGCCATGGCGGGTGGTGCGGCTCCCGCGCCGGCGCTCCGGCGCGGGACGCCTTCACTCACGAGTTGTTCTGTTTCTTCAGGTTGTCGACGAACTGGATCAGCTTGATGGTGTCGTCGTAGGCGGCGTTGTCGATCGGTTGGTAGCGCAACTTCTGGCCGGCGGAGAGCCGGTTGTAGGCCGCCTTGTCCTTCGTCGGGGCATCCAGGAACGCCTGGCGGATAGTCACCTTCAGGTCGGCCGGCAGAACGGACAGGTAGGCGTACGGACCATTCACGATCGTGTCGGACTTCAGGACGACCCGAACATCGGCGTAGGTCAGGGCCTTGCCGGAAGCGTCCTTCAGCATTCCCCGGTTGGAGAGATTGACGACGTCGTTGTCGGTTGCCGAGGTCCACTCATTGGCGGCGACGTCCACCGTACCCTGGGCCAGCGCCATGACTGCATTTTCGTGGCTACCGGTGATCACCACCTTGGAGAAGTACTTGTCAGCCGCCGGAATGCCGCGCTTGTTCAGTTCGAACATCGGCACGTTGTAGCCGGACGTCGAGTTCGGGTCGACCAGGCCGAGCACCTTGCCCTTGACGTCCTCGAGGGTCTTGTACGGGCTGTTCGCCCGCACATAGAACACCGAGTAGTAGCCGGTGGACCCGTCGGCATTGACGTCGACGCAGAAGGCGTCGGTCTTCACGCCGATCAGGCGGGCGCGGGCGAACGAAGCCGCGCCATAGTAGCCGATGTGCACGTTGCCAGCACGCTGGCCCTCGATGACGGCCGCGTAGTCGCTGGCGATGCGCAGCGTCACCTTGGTGCCGATCTCCCGGCTCAGGTAGGCCATGAACGGCCCGTAATTGTCCATCACGGTGGAGGCGTTCTCCGCCGGCACCGCGGCGAAGACCAGTTCGGGGTATTGCGCCTTCCAGACCTGCGCGTGGGCGCGCGTGGCGGTTGCCGTGGCGGCGCCGGCCGTCAGGCCGGCAAGAAGCGTGCGACGATTGATCATGGAATCACCTCGGTTGCCGCGGGATCGTATCCAGCCGTGGCGGCCACGGCGGAGGCGGCAACCAGGGCGTCATCCCGCGTCAGCGCCCCGGTCGGCGCTGCAGGCACGTCGCCGGACATCCCCGCGCCGGCCCTCCGGCGCGGGGGTACGGGCTCAGGCGTTGTTCTGCTTCTTCAGCTTGTCGACGAACTGGATCAGCTTGATGGTGTCGTCGTAGTCGGCGTTGGCGATCGGTTCCCACGGAAGGTTCTTGCCGTCGGACAGCTTGGAGAACGCGTCCGGCGCCTTCTTCGGGGCATCCAGGAAGGCCTGGCGGATCTTCGTCCGCAGGTCGGCGGGCAGGCCAGCGAGATAGGCGGTCGGCGAGTTGATGATCAGGTCGGATTTCAGGATGATCCGGAAGTCGTCCTTGGTCAGGGTCTTGCCGTCGGCGCCCTTCACCATACCCTTGTTGATCATGCGGGTGAGGTTGCTGTCGTTGTCGGCGTTCCACCAGTTGGCGGCGACGTCCACCGTGCCCTGGGCCAGCGCCATCACCGCGTTCTCGTGGCTGCCGGTGACCACCACCTTGGAGAAATACTTCTCCGCCACCGGAATGCTGCGCTTGTTCAGCGCATAGAGCGGCATGCTGTAGCCCGAGGTCGAATTCGGATCGACCAGGCCGAGGTTCTTGCCCTTGAGGTCCGCCAGCGTCTTGTACGGGCTGCTCGCCAGCACGTAGAACACCGAGTAGTAGCCTTTGGAACCGTCGCTGTTGACGTCAATGACGAAGGCGTCGGTCTTGACCCCGATCAGCCGGGCGCGGGCGAACGATGCCGGGCCGTAATAGCCGATGTGCACGTTGCCGGCGCGCTGGCCCTCGATCACCGCGGCATAGTCGCTGGCGATCCGCAGCGTCACCTTGGTGCCGACTTCGCCGCTCAGGTACTCGATGAACGGGGCATAGCGTTCGGCGATGCCCGACGCGTTCTCGGCCGGGATCGCGGCGTACACCAGTTCGGGATATTTCGCCTTCCAGGCCTGCGCATAGGCGCCGGTGGCGGTTGCGGTGGCGGCGCCGGCCGCCAGGCCGGTCAGGAGCGTACGGCGATCGATCATGGGGTCACCTCGGGTTGCTGCGGGGTCGTCTCAGGCCACGGCGGCAAGCGCGGAGGCGGGAACTGGCGCTTCGTCGCGCTCCAGCACCTCGTTCGCCTCCAGCCCGTAAAGGTCACGGGCCACGTCGTCGGTCAGGGCCGCCGGCACGTCGTCGAACACCACCGCGCCGGAGGCCATGCCGACCAGCCGGTCGCAATAGCTGCGGGCAAGGTCGAGCGAGTGCAGGTTGCACAGCACGGTCAGGCCGAAATGGCGGTTGATGCGGGCCAGCGCGTCCATGACGATGCGCGAGTTGCGCGGGTCGAGCGAGGCCACCGGCTCGTCGGCCAGCACGATCTCGGGCTCCTGCACCAGGGCGCGGCAGATCGCCACCCGCTGCTGCTGGCCGCCCGACAAGGTCTCGGCGCGCTGCGGGGCCAGCGGGGCGATGCCCATCTGGTCGAGCGCGGCCATGGCGATGGCGCGGTCGTCGCGGCTCCACAGCTTGGCCATGGCGCGCCAGCCCGGCGTATGCGCCAGCCGCCCCATCAGTACGTTGTCCAGCACGTCGAGCCGGCCGATCAGGTTGAATTGCTGGAAGATCATGGCGCAGCGCCGCCGCCAGTCGCGTAGCGCGCGGCCCTTCAGCGCGGTGACGTCGCCGTCGTCCCAGGCGATCCGGCCGGAACTGGGGTCGCCCAGGCGGTTGATCATGCGCAGCAGCGTCGACTTGCCGGCGCCGGAGCGCCCGATCACGCCGACGAACTGGCCGCGCGGGATCGCCAACGACACGTCGTTGACGGCTCGCGTCCGTCCGAATTGCATGGACACGCCGTCAAGAACGAGCATGCGAATGCCGCGCCTTTTCTCTGTTCACAGCGCGGTTATCCCCGATCGGCCGCGCCCTGGGGATGAAGCTTTGATGACTCGGCCGGCTACAGCCCGAGCGCCTCGCCACCGCGCAGCACGGCTTCCGCCGCCGTGGTGAATCCCCCGCCGTCGGCGTGCAGCACCAGCCCCGGCAGCACGCGGCACGGCCCGCGCCCGCCCTTGATGCCCTGCACCAGCACCAGCCCGGCCGGCCGGCCGGCTCGCGGCCACAGCGGCAACACGGCGGGGCTGCCGCAGCCCGCCGCCGCCAG
>Ga0181535_10001142_pt1 | contig 35869 bp, 34 predicted proteins | sample PEATcosm2014_Bin_44_FD_119774 | JGI IMG/M metagenome (GOLD analysis project Ga0181535, IMG submission 119774) | Peatland microbial communities from MTU Mesocosm Facility, Houghton, MI, USA - PEATcosm2014_Bin17_30_metaG | ecosystem: Environmental > Terrestrial > Soil > Wetlands > Peat | place... | reverse complement strand
TATATTGAGCCTAACGCTACTCTTAAGAGCGAAGGTTTTAATTTTTCTAAAGTCACTATTGATGCTAAACCAAACTCATCGAGTTCTTCGACCTGGCTGGATATCGGCAGTATCGTCATTCCGACAATATTAATCGGGGCATTCTTATACTTTATTTTGCGCAGTGCCCAGGGTCAGGGTAATCAAGCCCTTAGTTTTGGTAAAAGTCGGGCCAGGTTATATGGCAACGAAAAAGACCGAGCGACCTTTGCCGATGTAGCTGGTAGTGACGAGGCTAAACAGGATCTACAAGAGGTTGTCGAGTTCTTGAAATTCCCTAAAAAATTTGCCGCGATGGGGGCACGGATTCCTAAAGGAGTGCTGTTGATTGGTCCGCCGGGGACCGGCAAGACCTTGTTAGCTAGGGCGGTTGCCGGTGAAGCCAAAGTGCCGTTTTTCAGTATTTCCGGTTCGGAATTCGTGGAAATGTTTGTCGGGGTCGGAGCTAGTCGGGTCCGTGATCTATTTTCAAAGGCCAAGAAAAATGCTCCTTGTATTATCTTTATTGATGAAATTGATGCTGTCGGTCGCCGCCGCGGGAGCGGTATGGGCGGCGGACATGATGAACGCGAGCAAACCTTAAATCAGATTTTGGTGGAAATGGACGGTTTTGAACAAGGCCAAAACGTCATTGTATTAGCTGCCACTAACCGGGCGGACGTACTGGATCCGGCACTGCTGCGGCCGGGACGCTTTGACCGTCGGGTGAATATCGACTTGCCGGACCGTAAAGACCGTGAAGCCATCTTGAAAGTTCATTTTGCCAAGAAACCGATGGCTAAATCCGTCGATCTTGACTCCTTAGCGGCTAAAAGCGCCGGCAGTTCCGGTGCCGATTTAGCCAATATTGCCAATGAGTCGGCCATTATTGCAGCCCGCAATGATCATACTCAAATCGATAATGTCGATGTTACTGAGGCCTTTGAAAGAGTGGCGATTGGTCCGGAACGCAAGAGTAAGGTTATGAGCGAAAAAGAGAAAGAGCTGACGGCGTTTCATGAGGCCGGGCACGCTATTGTCGGTCATGTCTTACCAGATAGCGATCCGGTGCATAAAGTGACCATTATCCCGCGTGGTGGCACCGGCGGGGTCACTTGGTTCCTGCCTCCAGAAGATCGGGTTTACACCTCGCTGATCGAATTTAAAGATGTCCTGGCCAGGGCACTAGGTGGTCGCATAGCTGAAGAAGTCATTTACGGCCCTGACCGGATTACCACCGGCGGCGGCAATGATCTGCAAAAAGCGGCCGAAATTGCCCGGGATATGGTGGTTAATCAAGGCATGGGCAAACACTTACGTGATCAGGTTTTCCATGTTGATGACGGTATGATGCTAGAAAGATTAGTCCATGAGCGCGAATACTCGGAAGACACTGCCAAAGAAATTGATCAAGAAGTCGAAGCGCTGATCACTGAAGCAGCCAACCGGGCGAGAACTGTCATAAAAGCCAATATTGCTCGCATCACCGCCTTAAAAGATTTACTGCTCGAAAAGGAAACGGTGGATGGCAAAGAGGTAGACGATGTTTTCAAAGGTGCCATCTTACCTAAGGCAGCCGCGTTATATTAATTGCTGATCCTGGGTTACGGAAGCCTCGGTCAGAACGTACATGAGTTTCCGCAGCTGGATAAATTGTATTTGTAAAGTAAAAAATGAGAAAATAAGGTAATAAAACCAGCATCTGGTTTTATAAACCTATGGCTATACTGCGACATTCAAAAGAAGATTCAACAGTCGACGACAGCGGTGTCATCCTCTTGCTTCAGGTACCTAGGACCAACGAAAAGAAGGAACTAGCAGCTGAGCAAATGTTTGCCAGCTTATACGGGTTGTTGACGATTCCGACTCAAAACCGGCTGTCCCCCATCAAACGGGAACGGCTGAGCTTTGAGATTGCCGCGATTGACCGGCGCATTGGTTTTTATGTCTGGGTGCCTAATTATCTTAAAGGTTTCGTTGAAGAACAGGTCTATGCCCAGTATCCAATGGTCCAAATATCCGAGATACCCGATTATGCCATGACGCCTGACAGTAAGTTTTTAACTACCCTGACAACCGAGCTGAAATTAATCGCTCCCGAACCGCTGCCCATTAAGACTTTCCAAAGCTTTGAAGTTGATCCGCTGGCAGCTATTACCGCCACACTAACCAAATTCACTGAGGAAGAGGAAGCTTGGATTCAATTAGTGATCCGGCCGGCTCCCGATAATTGGCATAAAAAAAGCGAGCGCTATATTACCGGTTTGAAAAATGGCGGTAGCAGCCTGAAAATGTCCGGCTTATTGTCTGTCCTTTGGGCTCCGCCGGAAGTTAAAGAATCGTCCAACAAAGTGGCTGAGTATGACCAAGTCAGGGCTTCAGGTGCTGAAGCCAAAAGTCAGAAACTAGCCTTCGAAGCTGTCGTCCGTATTATTTACCGGGGTAACGTACCTATGCCTCAAGCCCGGCTGCAAATGCAATCAATCATTGCTAGCTATAAACAGTTTAATATGACTTATTTAAACGGCTTTGAACAAAAGCGGGTATTAAATGATCCATATATTTTGGCTTCCTACCGGGCCCGAGCCTTTAATGGCCGTGGGCTGCTACTCAACATTGAAGAAATGGCCACCATGTACCACTTGCCACACACCAATGTGGAGACACCGTATATCTTGTGGGCTAACGCTCAAACCGCCGAACCGCCGGCTAACTTACCGGTCGTAACGGCTGTTTACCGCGAAGATTTAAGCCCGATGGCTAATACCAATTTCCGCGGGCATAATACGATGTTTGGACTGCCTCGGTCCGAGCGTGGCCGGCATTTGTATATCATCGGGCAAACCGGAGTCGGTAAGTCCGGGCTGCTGGAACTGCTGACCATTTCGGATATTTATACGCCTTTTGGTTTTGCCGTGATTGATCCGCACGGGGATTATGCCATCAACGTCTTAAAGCGTATTCCTCCAGAACGGGCTGATGACGTCATCTACTTTAATCCGGCCGATACGGATTTTCCGATCGCCTTTAACCCGATGGAAGTACTAGATCCGAAGCTGAAATCTCATACTGTTTCCGAACTGATTGGTGTGTTAAAGCGAATGTTTGAATCATGGGGACCGAGACTGGAGTACATTTTAAGGTACTGTTTGCTGGCCCTGCTGGATTATCCCGATGCAACCATGCTGGATATTACCCGAATTTTAACTGATAAGAAATTCCGTATGGAAGTACTGCGCTACGTTAACGATCCGGTAGTCAGATCATTTTGGACGATTGAATTCGCCAGCTGGAATGATCGATTTGCCGCCGAGGCGGTGGCCCCGGTACTCAATAAAGTCGGTGCCTTTACGGCTAACCCATTGGTGCGAAATATCATTGGCCAGCCCAAGAGCAGCTTTAATGTCCGTAAAATTATTGATGAGCATAAAATCTTAATCGTTAACTTAAACCGAGGCCTAGTCGGTGAAGATAATGCCAGCTTACTGGGGTCGCTAATGGTTACCAAAATCCAACTGGCTGCCATGAGCCGGGCTGACATACCGGCTGAAGAGCGGACCCCGTTTTATTTATACGTCGACGAATTTCAAAATTTTGCTACCGAAAGTTTTGCCACGATTTTAAGTGAAGCCCGTAAATATGGTTTGAATCTAACGGTGGCTAACCAGTACATTGCTCAAATGCCAGTGGAAGTTAAAGATGCGGTCTTTGGTAATGTCGGTTCGCTGATTTCATTTCGGATGAGCGCCGACGATGCCAGAACCATGCTGCGCTATTACGAGCCAAAGTTTACCGAATACGATCTGGTCCATATGCACAAGCGGCACTTTGTGATCAGTATGACCATTGACGGTGAAACGGTACCGGCCTATTCAGGAGTGACCTTAAACTTACCACCGATTACGGCTGATGAAACCGAGCGGATTATTCAACATTCTCGGGATCTTTATGCCTCTAGCCGAACTTATGTTGAGCATTTTGTCGGTGAACGCTACTTATTAGATACTACTAAGCCGACAGGCGACCAAACTCCCCAAAATCAACCGTCACCGAGCCGGCCAGCCACTCAAGCAGCACCATCGCTGCTATCGGGGATGGTCACCGGTATTAATTCTGAAACACCGGCCAATCTACAATCAAACTTCTCGACTGATGCTCCGCGGCCAAAACGCCGTCGTCGCCGACGTCACGCCCACTCTCAAAGTACGCCGAACGCTCAGTCCAAACCGGATAGCAACTTCCATGATTTGACTGCCGAAGAAGTGATTGATTTAAAACAATAAAAGCTCTAGCTGAAAATTGGTTTAAGGGTGTTATGAAGGCCGCATCTGCTTTATACTGTCAAAAGCAACATATTCTAAATTTAAAAACTGTATGAATCCACCGGCAGCAAATAAAAAAGTCCCTCGAATTACGCTTGGCAATATAGCTATGCTTTTGATGGTGTCTTCCTTAGGTAGTTCGCTGCTGGGGTTTTTGCGTACTAAACTAGTTAATGCCAACTTTTCGGCTTTAGGTCCGCACAGTACCGATGCTTATTTTGCGGCCTTTAATATACCTGATTTCTTCTTCTTTACGGTTGCGGCCGGAGCCCTGGGCGTAGCTTTTATGCCGGTACTATCTGATCACATGCATAAAGGCGACCGTAACGGTATGTGGGAACTGTCATCGAGTTTATTGAATCTACTAGCCGTAATTATGGCGGTAGTTGGGGTAGTTATTTTTGTGTTTGCTAAGCCGTTAGTGGAGTATGTAGTCGCGCCGAAAATGACTGCCGCCCAGATTAATACCACGGTAGAGATTATGCGGTTTCTGGCCTTTAACCCGCTGCTTTTTACAATTACCGGTATTTTAACCAGTATGCAACAAACCGTCGGACGCTTTTTCTTCTACGCCATTGCTCCGCTGTTTTATAACGCCTCAATCATTATTAGTATCTATGTCTTTCGCAATAATATTGGCATTGTCGGTCTAGGACTAGGGGCCTTAATCGGAGCCGTCGCCGAGCTTTTGATCGTACTGATTGGTATGAACCGGGTGCATTTTCATTGGCAGCCACGGATTGGTTGGAGAAACCCGGATTTTCATGTTATCTTACGCCAGCTGCCGCCGCGTTCGCTTGACCAAGGTATAGATCAGTTGGAATCAATCATTGAAACGCATTTTGCCCGCGGCCTGGGCACCGGCTTTGTTAGCTATTACAACAATGCTTATATCTTAAGTACCGCTCCTATACTGCTCGTGGGGACAGCCATCTCGACGGCTGCTTTCCCGAGACTTAATGCCCGGTTAAGTCAGGGAAGGCCTGATCTTTTTCGGCACGATTTTTTACGCATCTTGAGGCTAATGATTTGGATTACGCTGCCGGTAGTGATTGTCGGTTTCTTTGCCCGCGGCTATCTGGCGCGTCTGATTTATGCTAAAAATGCTCCGGAAATTGCATTAATTTTCGGTTATCTGGCCTTAGCGATCTTTTTCGGCACCATTTACACCTTAGTCTCGCGCTGGTTTTATGCCCAAAAAGACACTAAAACGCCACTGTTTGTCTCGGTTTTTGCTATAGCCTTAAACATTATCTTAGTTTCAATCATGGCCCGGCCGAATTCTTACGGAATTGCCGGTCTAGCCATTGCCCAGTCAATTGTCATCATGCTGCAGGTAGTAGCTTTGTTTGTGATTATGTTAATCCGCGATACCCGCTTATTTGACCGGGCTTTTTGGGGAGGTTTCGCCAGAATTGTCTCTGTCAGCGGTTTTAGCCTGATGGCCGGCTATATTATGCTGTCTTTTCTACCGCTAGGCATTAACGACCGAGGATTTATTACGCTTGGTGGTAAATTGCTATTTATCTCCGCCGTAGTCTTTGGTACTCATATCATAGTTTCATATTTGTTCGGTGTTGAAGAAGTCCGGCCGATTATCAGACGGCTGAAGCGGCTGGTAGTCAAACCGGTCCAGGTTGAGTTATAACTAAGCTTTATGGAACTCGGACATATTCGCAATTTTTGTATCATTGCTCATATCGATCACGGTAAATCCACTCTGGCCGATCGTTTGCTGGAGCTAACCGGTACGGTCGAGATGCGCCAGATGAAAGCCCAGCTGCTTGATAGTATGGATCTGGAGCGGGAAAAGGGCATCACTATCAAATTGGCGCCGGTGCAGATGCATTATCGAGGCTATGAGCTGAATTTAATCGACACCCCCGGACATGTTGATTTTAGTTATGAGGTCTCACGCAGTCTCGAGGCTTGCGAAGGAGCACTGCTGGTGGTGGACGCCACTCAAGGCATTCAAGCTCAGACTCTCGCCAATGTGCATTTAGCGCTAGCTGCCAATTTAACGATCATTCCAATAATTAATAAAATCGACCTACCGGCAGCCGAAGTCGAAAAAGTCAGCAATGACTTAGCTAGTCTGCTGGATTGTCCAAAGGATCAGATTTTGGCGATTTCGGCCAAAACCGGCCAAGGCGTTGAACAAATACTAGATAAAATTATTGCGCGTGTTCCGGCGCCGCATCTGGCAGAGTCAGGCGAGGGGACCCGGGCGCTGATCTTTGACAGTTACTATGATGATTACCGCGGGGTAGTGCTTTATGTCCGTTTATTTGAAGGACAAATCAGTAAAAACGATCACCTGTTAATGTTGGCAACCTCAGCCAGTACCCAGGTGCTCGAACTGGGAATTTTAAAACCGGAATTACAATCTTGTGACCGACTGCAGGCTGGCGAAATCGGCTATATTGTCACCAATTTACATTCCACCAGGGAAGCCAAAGTGGGCGATACCATCACCCTGGCCGCTCATCCGGTGCAACATCCGCTACCCGGCTATCAAGACGTTAGACCGTTTGTTTATGCCGGCTTTTTCCCGGCTAGTAATGAACAATATCCAGAATTAAAAGAAGCCGCTGAGAAGCTGTCTTTAAATGATTCCGCCCTGCAATATACCCTGGAGAATTCGCCGGTACTGGGCTTCGGCTTGCGGATGGGTTTTCTCGGATTGCTCCATCTCGATATTGTGCGCGAGCGGTTGGAGCGCGAATACGGTCTGGAGCTAGTTATTACCAATCCCTCGACCGATTACCATGTACGATTAACCAACGGCAGCGAGCTGGACATTAAATCAGCTTCCGAACTGCCTGATGCAGCCCGCATTCAAACTATCAGTGAACCTTGGATAAAAGGTGAAATAGTGGTGCCGGATAACTACGTCGGTGCGGTTATCCAACTAATTGCTAACCGAAGAGGTCTTTATCAGGACGTCAGTTATGTCGGCACCCGGGCGCTGCTGGCATTTGAGGCGCCCCTAGCCAATTTACTAACTGATTTTTATGACCAGCTGAAAAGTCTGACCAGCGGCTATGGTTCGTTTAATTACGAGTTGGCTGATTATCGAGAAGCGGATCTGGTGCGAGTCGATTTCTATGTGGCCGGCGAGATAGTTAACGTCCTGAGTGTCATGGCTCACCGTAGTAATGCCCAGCAAATTGGTCGGGAAATAGTTGGGAAGTTAAAAGATGTGATTCCCCGTCAAAACTTTCAAGTCAGTTTACAGGCGGCTATCGGCGGCAAATTCATTGCCCGTGAAGATATCTCGGCTTATCGTAAAGACGTGACTGGTTATCTATACGGCGGTGATGTCTCCCGCAAGAAAAAACTACTAGCCAAACAGGTCAAGGGTAAAAAGCGCATGAAACGCTTTGGGAAAGTCGATATTCCGGCCGAAGCTTTCACCTTAATGCTCAAACGGGATTGATCTGGGACTGCAGCTGCAGAGCTGGCAGATCGATAGTTGATCTTAGCCTATAGCCTCTGGTACCCTACATAGAGATGAATCAATTAGTCCATGCCGTCGAGTTTCGTAATGTGCTTGATAATTATCGGCTATCAGATGAAGCCAAAAAATTACTGCAAAGTATTCGATTAGCCCTGTTTGTGGCACCTTCAGCTAGTGGCCGCAACACCATCATCAAGGAATTAGTCAAAAGCGGTAACTACCACTTCATTATCTCAGATACCACCCGTCAGCCGAGGATCAATAACGGCCTACCGGAGCAAAATGGCCGGGAGTACTGGTTTCGGACAGAGTCGGAAATGCTGGACGAACTGAACCGGGGTGAGTTTTTAGAAGCCGCGGTCATTCACAACCAGCAAGTTTCCGGTATCAGCTTAAGGGAACTGGCCAAAGCCGCTCAGGATAACCGGGTAGCAATCAAAGATGTCGAAATCATCGGTGCCGCCAATATCCATAAAGCCAATCCGGAGGTTACCGTTATTTTTATGGTTCCGCCCAGTTTTGATATTTGGCTGGAACGCATCCATTCAAGGGGTAAAATGCCGCCCGACGAAGTCTTTCGCCGTTTGGAAAGTGCCGAACGGGAACTATCCACCGCGCTGAAGAGTGATTATTTCCGATTGGTGCTGAATGATACGGTGCAGGGGACTACATCTGAAGTCAATAACTTTCTAACTACCGGTTATTACGATCCCTTTAAGGAAAGATTGGTGCGGGAAATTGCCGTAAGACTTTATACGGATGTCGAAGCTTATCTTGGCGAACGTGCCCATCATACCCTGCCCTGATTGGCACTCTTGACTAGCGAGTGCTAATTTATTATGCTAGAATTGTTTTAGCACTCTAAGATAGTACTTGCTAATAGAAGGGATAAACTATGGCAAAAATTATAGGAATTGACTTAGGCACGACTAACTCGGCGATGGCTGTGATGCAGTCCGGAAAACCCGAGATTATTGCTAATTCCGAAGGTGGACGTACCACGCCCAGCGTTGTCGCCATCAATAAGAATAGTGAAAGATTAGTCGGCCAGTTGGCACGTCGCCAACAAGTGACCAATCCAAAGAACACCATTTATGAAGTTAAGCGTTTGATTGGACGTAAGTGGGACGATCCGGAAGTTCAACGCGACCTGAAGCTGCTTGGTTATGACATTGTCAAAAGTGGCAACGGCGTCAAAGTAAAGATGAATGATAAGGAATATAGCCCGGAAGAAATCAGCGCCATGATCCTGGCTAAGCTAAAGACCGATAGCGAAAGCTATTTAGGCGATAAAGTCACCGAAGCGGTTATTACCGTACCGGCTTATTTTGACGATAGCCAAAGACAAGCTACCAAAGATGCCGGTAAGATTGCCGGTTTAGAAGTACGGCGTATTATTAACGAACCGACTGCCGCCGCTCTAGCCTACGGTTTGGACAAAGAAAAAACCGAAGAAAAAATTGCCGTTTACGACCTTGGTGGCGGTACCTTTGATATCTCCATCCTGGAGCTGGGTGACGGTGTATTTGAAGTGAAGTCGACCAATGGCAATACCCACCTGGGTGGAGCGGATTTCGACCGAGTTATCGTGAATTACTTTGCCGATGAATTTAAGAAAGAAAGCGGCATTGATATTACGGGAGATCGATCGGCCATGCAGCGGCTCCGCGATGAAGCTGAGAAAGCTAAAATTGAGCTATCCACCGCCCAAGAAGTCGATGTTAATTTACCGTTCTTAACAGCTGATGCCAGCGGCCCTAAGCACTTTGAGCACAAGCTGACCCGTTCTAAACTGGAAAACTTAGTCGGCAGTTTAATCGAGCAAACCGCTGAGCCGTGCCAAAAAGCACTAAAAGACGCCAATTTGAAGATTAGTGATATTGACCAAGTGGTTCTGGTGGGCGGGATGACCCGCATGCCAGCGGTCCAGGAGAAAGTTAAAGAGATCTTTGGCAAAGAGGCCATGAAGGGTGTTAACCCCGACGAAGTGGTGGCGGTAGGCGCTGCTATCCAAGGTGGTGTGCTTCAAGGCGATGTCAAAGATGTGCTATTACTGGATGTTACCCCGTTGTCGCTCGGGATTGAAACAATGGGCGCAGTCATGACTAGATTAATTGGTCGCAATACCACTATCCCGACCAGTAAAAGTGAAGTCTTCTCAACTGCTGCCGATAATCAGCCGCAAGTGGAAATTCACGTCTTACAAGGTGAACGCGAACTAGTCGAAGGCAATAAAAGCTTAGGCCGGTTCATATTAGACGGTATCCCACCGGCGCCGCGTGGTATTCCGCAGATCGAAGTGACCTTCAATATCGATGCTAATGGTATCTTAAACGTTACCGCAAAAGACAAAGGTACCGGCAAAGAGCAAAGTATTACTATCCAAGGGTCCGGCAACCTAGCCAAGGATGATGTGGAAAAGATGGCCAAAGAAGCCGAACTTCATGCCGAAGAAGACAAGCAGAAGAAAGAAACTGTCGAGGCTCGCAATTTACTGGACTCCACGGTTTACCAAGCGGATAAGATGAAATCCGAATACAAGGATAAATTAGCCGACGAAGATGTCAAAACCTTAAATGAAGCCATTGATGCCGCTAAAAAAGTGGTAGCCGATGAGAAAGCTGACAAAACAGCCCTAGAAGCGGCAGCCAAAGAATTAAACGACAAAATCATGCCGATTGGCGCAAAGATGTACGAATCAGCTAAAACCAGTTCTGAAAACAGCGAATCAAAGTCGGCAGAAGAACCTAAACCCAAGTCTGAAGACGGCCCGATTGAAGGCGAAGTAGTTGACGATCATCAAAAAGAATAAACTAAGGGTCTGGTTATAACAGCAGACAGTATGTCTCCTGTTATAGTGAGCCTTAAATCTGAAGTAGAATTAAAACAATGGCCAAACGAGATTACTACGAAGTTCTAGGCGTTGGCAAAGCCGCCAGCCCGGATGAGATTAAAAAAGCGTACCGTCGTTTAGCTATTGAGTATCATCCTGATCGTGGCGGCAGTGAGGAAAAATTCAAAGAAATCAATGAAGCTTACGAAGTTCTGAAAGATACCGAAAAACGTCGCCGTTATGATCAATTCGGTCACGCCGGCGTAGGTGGAGCCACCGGTGGGGCTGGCGGTTTCGGTGATTTTGGCGGTTTTGGTAACGGCCAGGAAATGCATTTTGACTTTGGCGATCTTGGACTGGGAGATATTTTTAGTAGTTTCTTTGGCGGTGGCCCATCACAACAACACCGTGCCCGACGTGGCCGCGATGTTGAATCCGATGTTGAGATCAGTTTTGAACAAGCTGTTTTTGGTACCGATACCGAATTGGTCCTTAATTTGGAAGATAGCTGTGAACATTGTCATGGAACAACTGTCGAACCTGGTTATCAGATGAAAACCTGCGACCAATGTGGTGGCCGTGGCCAGGTCGTAAATGTTGCCCGAACCATCTTTGGTAATATTCAGCAAGCCAGTGTCTGTCCTAAATGCCATGGTAGCGGTAAAATCCCAGAAAAAATCTGTAGTGTTTGTCGGGGCGGCGGTACTCAAGCTAAAAAACAACGTATTACACTGAAAATTCCAGCCGGTATCGATGATGGGGCTACTATCCGTTTACGCGAACACGGCGAAGCTATTGCCAACGGTCCTAAGGGAGATCTTTATGTCCAAATTCGGGTTAAACCGCATAAAAAATTCACCAGAGAAGGTGATTTGATTCTCAGCGAAGAACATATCGATATGATTGATGCCGCCTTAGGCACTACTATCAAGGTTGAAACAGTTGATGGGAGTGTCACTATGAAAGTACCGGCTGGTACTCAATCTGGCAGTGACTTTAAATTATCCAATCACGGCGTACCCCATCTGCGCAGTAATACCCGGGGAGCGCATATTGTCACTTTAATCGTGGACACTCCAACCAAGCTTTCTAAGCAACAAACTGAGTTACTTGAACAGTTTAAAGAACCAGAAGTTCGCAAACGCCATTTGTTTTAAGCTTAACCACTACTTGAAAAAAAACGTTAATGGTCAGATAATGACCTCAAGATGAGTATCAAGACATCTAACCAATCCGGCCTGATTCCGCTACTAATCATGATTCTGATTTTGGTGATCGTCGTCGTCGTTTTTGCCTATGAAAAAGTGCACTCTGCTCAGCAATAAGACTTGAAATAATAGCAGTAATCTGTTATTATATATCTCTATGTTATCAACCGAACCTATTTTGGGTGTGGAGATGACCGAGGCCTTTGCGCGTGACTCGAAATTTAGTGGTACACCCAAAATTGTTTATTCTAATCTTGAAAGTATTGCTCTGGAAGCACGTGCCAAGGACGCTCCACTCTGGCATAGATTCTTAGAAACCGAAGAGGGTTCGGTATTGGAAGAAAGCTATGCACGTAAATTAGCCATAGGTTATTTGGTTTTATCTGGTTTACGGCTGCAACAAACTAATTCGGAGAACCAACAATTAATTTCTGATCGAATGACACAAGCATCCAAAGAATTGTATGGCGAACCAGAAGCGGGTGAATTCCAATGGCTTATCCAAACTAAAATCGATGAATTTAGTGGTTATCAGGATAACCCACAAGTTGATCAAGACCGTAACCAAAAGATTTTGGCATTATTACAAGGCCATCTAACGGCAGATGAATCTAGCCGAGGTGTAGATCGAGCTGAACAAACAAAAGGCCGGGAAGTTGCTGCTAAAAAATTAGTTGAAGCTTTAATGGTGCAATTTGCTGATGCGTTGGCGGTATTTGATGAATTTGAACCTGACATTAAGCATGCTGCCAAAAATTATTTGCCAGCCTTTATTAAAGCTGTATCTGTTCTAGGCGAGGCTGAGCCAATTTGGCATACCTGGAAGGTTAATCCTGCTGATCGCGCAACTTTTGCCAGTGACGCCCGGACAAGAACTATCCAGTTTGGCATGAATCATAAACCGATGACACCATTGGTAGCGAAGGGTAAATTTTGCCATGAAGTGTTAGTTCATTCGCTGCGGGCAGTTAATGGTAGTAAAACTAGCGATTCAATGATGCAATACGGTATGCCTAATTTCTTAGACGCTGAAGAGGGATTAAGTGTTTTCGTTGAATATGGAATAACCGGCGAGATTAGTATTGGGCGTTCCGATAGATATGTCGATTTTGGTCTAGCCCTTGGATCTTCTAATACAACTCCAGTAACAAGATCTAAACTTCAAGAACTATATGTTAATCGTGAGATAGTCCGTCGACAAGCCAAGGGTGAGGTCGTAAATGAAGAGGTAATTCAAGCTGATGGTTGGAAATCTGTAAATCGGATTTTTCGAGGAGCTTTAGATAATGACGTGATTGCCGTAAACACCAAAGATCTAGCCTATTACCGAGGATTAAAGATTATTGGTGATTATGTAGACGAAGCTCTAAAAGACGGTGTTAATATTAATGAATTATTGAATTTTCTGTTAAGAGGTAAATTTGATCCAACCAATAAACGCCATGTGGCATTAGTGATGTCTTTAGGGTAATTTAAGAAGTGTTAATCAATAGTAATAGACTTGTTAAAATTTAATAAATGTGTTATTATCTTGGTCCTTATGGATATTTTATAGAAGAGGTTTATGATGACTTTTAATTCAAAACCGATTACAACCATTGGCTCAAAAGAATTTGTCGATTTTCCTGGTTTACAACTTAAGCGTGTGCCGGCCAAAATAGACACTGGTGCCTATAGCTCGGTGATATGGGCTAGTAAGATAAAAGAATCAAAGGGTGTTTTACACTATACATTATTTGACCGCCAATCGCCTTTTTATACTGGTAAAGAATTGAGCAGTCAGTCTTATGAAGTTACCAATGTGCGTAATTCGTTTGGACAATCTGAATTACGTTATAAGATAAAGCTCAAAGTAGTTGTGGGCGGCCGGCCAATTATCGCTAACTTTACCTTGGCAAATCGATCTCATAATCGACTGCCCGTCTTGATTGGACGTCGAGTGTTAAATCGTAAATTCATCGTCGATGTTTCTCACCAGTTGAATAAACGCCACCAGAATGTCCTTATATTAACGTCTAATCATGATTTGCCAATAGTTCATAAGTTCATCAGTCCCATCCGGGAGATAAATGCTAAATTAGATTTTACTATTGCAACTTATGATGACCTGGATTTTACTCTTGGCAAACGTGTATCCAAAGTGATATTAAGTGATTCAAATCGGGATATTGCTAGTTTTGACATGGTTTATTTTAAGTCTGTATCTGGTAATCGTCCGAATAAGGATATTATTGCAACTACTGCTCAGTATTTACAAAAACGCGGTGTCCATTTTGTCGATCAGGTAGCCGGTATTACACCGAGTGGCAGTAAGTTGTTCCAATACGTGGTGCTAAACGACAATAGCATCGATACTCCATTATCGATATTTGTAGCCATTAATAAGATTAAAGATTCATATAAACGATTTTCATCCGTACTTGGGTTGCCGTTTATTTTGAAAGATATCTACGGTAGTAAGGGGCGGGACAATTACTTAATAAATAATGAAGCAACTTTCCGAAAAATTTGTAAATTAATTAATGACAAAGAGCTATATATGATAGCTCAATCCTTTGTCGATAATGACGGTGATTATCGAGTATTAACTTTAGGCCGCAAAATTGAATTAGTCATTTATCGTCAGCGTAAGAATAAGACTTCCCACCTTAACAATGTTTCTCAGGGCGGAAATGCGCGGCTAGAAGCTATTAATGTCCTACCCGGGAAAGTACAAAAATGGAGTATTTTAGCGGTAAATTTATTGCAGCGAGACGTAGCTGGTGTCGATATGGTACGAGACAAGAAAACCAATTCGTGGTATTGTCTGGAGGTTAATGAAGGTCCGCAGATTGCAACCGGTGCTTTTGTACCCGAAAAACAAGCTACTTTTGCAAAGTTCATTGATGAAGAATTGAGGAGAGAATAGTTATGAATGTAGTTATTTTATCTAAAGGTCCAGGCAATTATTCCACAAAGCGTCTGAAGGAAGAAGCAATAAAGTATGGTCACCATGTCAGGGTCATTAATTACGCCAAGTGTTATGTTTCAATTGAAAGTAACAATCCAATAGTCCGCTATAAGGGCGAAGAACTAACGAATGTTGACGTAATTATTCCCCGCATTGCATCTAGCCTAACACGCTATGGCGGTGCAATTGTTCGCCAATTTGAAATGCAAAATGTCTTTACGACTACTACTTCGATTGCACTTACTCGTACTCGAGATAAACTTCGGAGTATGCAATTATTGGCTAAAACTGGTATCGGAATCCCCAAAACCGTGTTTGTTCGAGAAACAGCTGATTTTGATAACGTATTAGATCTAATTGGCGGTGCGCCGGTAATTATCAAAGTGGCTCGGGGAACCTTAGGTAGGGGTGTGGTATTGGCAGAGAGCCGCAAAGCCGCTAAAGCTGTGATGCAGGCATTTAATGTTGAAGAAGTAAGCTTCTTAGTCCAGGAATATATCGCTGAAGCTGAAGGTAGTGATATCCGGGCATTTGTAGTCAATGGACATGTAGTAGCTAGTATGGAACGTCGCAATCCAGGTGATGATTTCCGCTCTAATCTCCATCAAGGTGGCGTCGGGAAATCAATTAAATTGACCGACGAAGAACGAAAAATCGCTCAACGGGCAGCTAAAGCTATGGGGCTGCAAGTTTGTGGCGTGGATATGGTTCGGTCAAATCGGGGGTTACTGGTACTTGAAGTTAATGCCAGCCCCGGATTTGGTATTGAAAAAGTCACTGGGCATAATGTAGCTGAAAAAATCATAGAATACGTTGATCAAAATGCCAGAGCAAGGCGCAAAAAAGACAAAGTCGGCGCTTAAAAGTTTAGACATCTAACTCTGTTCAAACCGCTCATGCTATACTTTGGCATATGGACCATAACCTTGTACTAGTTGTTGGTTTGGTAGTTATCCCAGTCGTTATATTAATGCTGCTTCGGATTAACGCTACAATGGTGTTTCTAGGGCTCTGTTTAGGTTATGTATTGACTCAGTTTTTAGGTAACGACGTTAATTCTTTTGCCCAGACCTTTTTAGGGCATGTGAATGTCAGTACCAGTGTTATGAAGCTGGTATTACTGCTTTTCCCGGCAGTTTTCACTGCACTGTTTATGATCCGCTCTGTGCGTGGTACAAAGTTGCTGATTAATTTATTGCCAGCATTGGGTGTGGGCTGTTTCTCGGCTCTTTTAATCGTGCCATTGTTACCACCGGGCATATCACATGCCATAACGAATATGAAAGTCTGGCATGAAGCTCTGCGATTACAAGATTTAATTATTGGGTTAAGTGCACTGGCTAGCTTAATGACATTGTGGTTATTGCGTACCAAGTGGCATCCAGACAAATCACATTAAGTCAGATTGCTCTCAGATTGACTTTTACGTCTTTTTGCAGATAATGTAAGGAGTTATTCCTGGCTTTAGCTGACTTAGCTAAGATATTTGGAATTAACTAAAAAACCAGGGCCCATAGCTCAGCTGGTTAGAGCACCTGCCTTTTAAGCAGGGTGTCGCGGGTTCGAAACCCGCTGGGCCCTCCATATCGCTTATGCTTAATTACATTAATTTACTGTAGTAAAATGTAGTTATGCGAAAATTAATTAGTATTATTTTGATCGTTGGTTTTTTATTTGTAGACTTCCTATTTTTCCACGATATCTTTAAACCAGGTGAGACCACGAGCGTAGCTCAGTACTTAACTGGCATTTTAAGTCTTCCAGTTTTTGCCTTTTCCTCACAAGAATTGCTAAAAAAACATAGCCACACTAAAAGCTTGTAATATACACACCTGTTTAATTTGGGTTACAACAGCATTACACACGGCCCTCTAAGTTAGTTATACTTAAAACATAGCTAAATTACCTCTGTTTTTTCAATGAACTTAATCGAAATAATACTTACCCATTGACTGACTGTGCTAGTATGTAATACTATATAGAGGTAGTAAGTAATACTATGTAGTTAATTACAATGAATAAGGAGGAATCACTTGGAAAACATCACCGAAATGCTAAAAGGTGTCCTTGAAGGTTGCGTGCTTGAAATCATCGGTCGCGACAAAACCTACGGCTATGATATAACTGCGCAACTGCGTAAACTCGGTTTTGCAGATGTAGTAGAAGGCACTGTCTACACTATTTTGGTGCGACTCGAGAAAAATAAATTTGTCAGTATCGAAAAAGAACTATCTGAAATTGGGCCACCACGCAAGTTTTACACACTTACTAAAACTGGTCGTGATGAACTGCGAAACTTTTGGTCTAAATGGAACTTTGTGTCATCAAAAATTAATGAATTGAAGGAGAAGTAAATGAGTGATTTTATCAAGAAAATAGTTGGAGATAAAAAAGAGTGGAAAGCAATGGAAGCACGCGCTAAAGCCTTGCCCCGCGATTATCGGGTTGTATATGACGAAATCAAGCAATATATCTGGAAAAGTTCAGGACTTGGTTCAATAGAAGTATTTAAAGGAATACTTGATCTCTTTGAGGAAGGTGCAGCAAACAATAAAGGCGTACTAACAATTACAGGTGATAATGTAGCGGCGTTTTGTGATGAACTTTTGCAAGGAGAAAAAACCTACACAGAAAAATGGCGCGAAAAACTAAACCGCGACATTGCTAAAAAACTCGGGAAATAAACGGTTGCGTAAGTAAAAACTGGTTGTAGTTGGGTTGCGATAGTATCTACACTTGGCCCTCCAAGAAGTATTATCAAAGACTTCGATAAGAGTCTTTTTGTTATAATGCTGCCATGTCATCCTCTAATAAATTAAAGCTATTTATTGATCAAGTCATGAGTGTTGATGTAATGCGTATTGGCGGAGCTTTTGTCGGAACTTACGGCACTACTGGTGTTAATAATGACATCGCTAACAATTTAAAAAAGAGCGCCTTAATGTTCTCCCGCGAATATACAAAATCAAAACCAGACCAAGTTAAGTTAATGGAATTGTTACAAGAAATTTATGGCTATATTCAAACTTTACGATTAACTGATGCCATAAACGACCATGAAGCAAAGACATTAATTGAAGAGCTGCAAGATTTAATGGACTAAACCCCGGCGCTATTACCTATTTATCTCAGAATATTATTAGTTACAAAAATTAGAGTGGTAAAATAACAATGGTATTAATAAGGTGTAGCCAAGTTACAATTTATTAATTTCCTAGAGAAAAACTTAGCCAGCACCTCAAATGTTAAATAAAGTTTCAGTTAAAATTCAGAGTTTAGGAATCTAGAAAAAATGTCAGGTCATAGTAAATGGTCAACGATTAAGCGGCAAAAAGCGGCTAAAGATGCTGTTCGCGGCGCGATATTTACACGGCTTGGTAATGCACTGGCGATAGCGGCCCGAAACGGAGCCGATCCGGTGACTAATTTTTCGCTACGTTTAGCAATTGATAAGGCCCGGAGCGCCAATATGCCAATCGCCAATATCCAGCGTTCGATCGAGCGAGGCGCCGGGAAATTGGGTGGTGCTCAAATTCAAGAAGTACTTTATGAAGGTTACGGACCGGGAGGAGTAGCGATATTAGTGGAGTGTGCTACTGATAATCTTAATCGTACCTATCCGGATGTGCGGGTGGCTTTTTCTAAGCATGGCGGTCGTTTAGCCGAGAAAGGGGCAGTTACTTTTCAGTTTGATCGGAAGGGCATGATCAGAGTTGAAGGTACTGGCGATGAACTGCTGATGAAAGCTTTAGAGGCCGGGGCTGAAGATGTTCAGGAAGAAGGAAATGAGTCGGTTATTTATACTTCGGCTGCTGATCTTGCCAAGGTGCGAGAAAATTTAACAGCGGCCGGCATTAACATATTAGATGCCGAACTAACTTATGTGCCCAATAATACTGTGCGAATCGAAGATAAGGATACGGCAGAAAAAATTATGCGATTAATGGATGCGCTTGATGAGATTGATGACGTGACCAATACTCACGTTAACTTTGATATCCCGGAAGAGTTATTATAGAAAAAGGATTAAAAATAAATGCGGGCAATTAATCACGCCTTAACCGGCGCTGTCATTGGGCTAACTATATCGGAACCGGTAATGGCCGTACCGGCGGCGCTAGCTTCTCATTATATTTGCGACATCATTCCGCATTACGGGCCACGCAAACGCGGAGTGGCTATGCTTTGCTCAGCCAAGTTTCGCTGGCTACTGATTGCTGATGCCATACTTTGTGTCGGTTTAGTGCTTTGGCTGGTTATTAGCCGACCTTTCAATTGGCCGCTGGCGGTAATTTGTGCATTTTTAGCCGCTGCTCCAGATTTATTGGCGATTAATCGTTATCGCCGCGCTCTGACTCATAAGCCCTGGAAAGCTAGTTGGTATTCCAAGTTTGCCGTCGGTATCCAATGGTATGAACGTCCCCCTGGTGCGGTAGTGGAAATAGCTTGGTTTATCGCGGTCATGATCGTTCTTCTGCCATTTTTAAAATAACCAAGACACAGCAACTAATTGATTAAGCAGATTAGCATATACTATGGTTATGCGGATTTTGGGAATTGACCCAGGTACCGGTATTTTAGGCTTTGGGGTTATTGAATCAACTAAAAATCAGGCACAATTAATTGATGCAGGTGTTATCCGGACGCCTGTCAAGGAAGATGATGCCGTTCGTTTGCAAACTATCTATGAGGAATTAACAGATATTATTACTGCAACTAAACCAACGATTATGTCCGTCGAGAAACTGTTTTTTATTAGAAATATCACTACCGCCATGACTGTAGCTCAAGCCAGAGGAGTCGTCTTGCTCTGCGGCCGCCAAGCCGGACTAACCATCTTTGAATACACACCACTCCAAATTAAAATGGCGATCACCGGCTATGGCCGAGCCGACAAAAAACAAATTCAAGAAATGGTGAGAGTGATTCTGAAGCTACCAGAGGTACCTCAGCCTGATGATTGCGCCGATGCTCTAGCTGCGGCCCTTACGCACGGCCAAACTATGCAATAATAGGAACCATGATTGCCACACTAGAGGGTTTAATTAACGAAAAGACCATTAACACCGTTGTACTTAACGTCCAGGGGGTTGGTTACGGCTTATTTGTTACCCATGAGGACTTTGACCAACTAACCATCTCCGAGCCGGCTAAACTGTATATTTACGAGCATATCCGGGAACAAGTCCATGATCTCTACGGTTTTAGATCATTGGATACCAAGCAATTGTTCGAACAGCTGCTCAGTGTTAAAAAGGTTGGTCCAAAAGTCGCCTTGGCCGTTTTAGATGTTGGGGCGGCGATGCGAGTCAGAGAAGCGATTGCCGCCGGTGATGTCCGGCTTTTGCAAGGTGCCAAGGGAGTCGGTAAACGCGCTGCCGAACAAATCATCGTTGAGCTACGCGATAAAGTCGGTCAAACAGTAAGTGAAACGGCGGAAAATATTGTTAATCGTCCCGGGTTTAATTCCAAAGACGAAGCCGTCGAAGCCCTGATCAGCTTAGGTTATACTCCCCAGGATGCCATGACCGCATTGACGGTAGTTGATGCTAAGCTGCCGCTTGAAGAACGAGTCAGACTAGCTCTTAAAGGATAGCTTTAGCTAATTTGACATCATTTTTGGTTAATACACAAGGTATAATAGGACTATATGATTGAGCGGATTGTGCCTACTAAACCGTCGGTTGACAGCCCGGCGGAAGCTGAGTTTGAAGCTCGGTTACGTCCTCATGATTTTGCTAACTACATTGGCCAAGACCGCCTGAAACAAAACCTGCAACTGGCCGTTAAAGCGGCTAAAATAAGAAACGAACCGCTTGATCACGTATTGCTTTATGGACCTCCGGGGCTAGGGAAGACCACTATGGCTAGTGTGATTGCCCACGAAATGGGTTCCCAAATCCGAATTACTTCCGGTCCGGCCATTGAGCGGGCTGGCGATCTGGCCAGTCTGCTGACCAATCTGCAGGACGGGGATATTTTATTTATCGATGAGATTCACCGGCTACATCGCATCGTCGAAGAAGTGCTTTATAGTGCGATGGAAGATTTCAAGCTTGACATTATGCTGGGCAAAGGCCCCAGTGCCCGTAGTTTGCGGCTGGACCTGCCTAAATTTACCTTAATCGGCGCGACTACCCGAACTGGCGCCATGGCTGCGCCACTGAGGGACCGTTTCGGGCACGTTCACCGTTTGGAATTTTATACTACCGATCAGATCAGTCAGATTATTAAACGATCAGCTCGGATATTGGGTATTAAAATTGACCAGCTGGGAACTGAACTTCTAGCTACCCGTGCCAGGTTAACGCCACGCATCGCCAACCGGCTGCTTAAGCGGGTGCGTGATTATGCGGATGTTAATGGTGATGGGGTGATTGATGCCGCCATCAGTAATCAGGCATTGAATTTATTGGAGATTGACACCTTGGGGCTCGACCCGGTCGATCGAATGCTACTGAACGCGATCATCGATAGTTACCAAGGCGGTCCGGTGGGCGTGGAAACATTGGCGGCTCTGACCGCTGAAGAGCGGGGAACCATCGAAGATTTTATCGAACCGTATTTAATGCAGATCGGACTACTGGAACGCACTCCCCGTGGTCGGAAAGTGACCCCTAAAGCTTACCAACACTTGAACAAAGCCAAAACGCAACACAAAAATCAGTCGACACTAGTTTAGAAACTGAATTTTACTGAAACGGATTAGTGCGGGCTTGATTAAATAGAGCTTGGACACTGACGCTGTTATTTTGTAGATTCTGAATTTGCTGAATAGTCGTGGGATCAATATGTGGGATAGCTACGGTTTGGGCCTGAGTACTGATAGCTGAAGTACTGGGCTTGGCACTGCTGAGAGAATTGATTTGCATCAAGACATAACCATAGACTGCTACCAGTAGGATCAAAAACAAAATGACGGCATATTGGCTGATTAAGCGCCCGATCAAGTTTAGGAGTTCGGGTAATGATTTAACACTTAAATTGATATTGCTGTTTTTCATGGCTTAATGTATTCGTTTAAGGTTAGCGTAAAGGCGACATCGTTACGATTAGCCTGGTTAGGCTGAATAGATACATCACTCAGTAGTGCCGTGCGCCGGTTGTTTTCCAAACCGGTTAAGAAATTAATAAAGTTATTATAAGGGACGGGATTAGAACTGTCGGACTCAATAGTTAATTGAAGGTCGTAAACTCCAGGAATGCCTTTTACCGGGGTTAGTTGTGACAGGTTGACGGTTGAAGTGCTAGCCGACTGTCCGCTTAAACCCAAGGTAGAAGAAGGAAAAGTTATGGAGCCTAAGGTCACCCCGTTTTCACTGGCAATGTTAACGACTTGTAAAACGGTTTCGGCTTGATCCTTATCTTGCGGTACTATACTTTGAGTTATTGTCGCCAGGCTCTGGTATTTTTTAATATCTTGTTTAGCTTGGACCAATTGGTCTTGTTCTTGGCTAAGGACATCCGTTTGCAAGCGATTACTGACTAGTTGCTGAGACTGATTTTGGAGTAATCGAACGGCTCCGTAAGCTCCGATTAAGAGGCCGATAATCAGCAAGCCAATAACCGATAACATTCCGTAGTAAAGATGTTTACTAGTCATTGCTTTATTGCCCCTTGCTGTTAATGAATAAATACGGGTTATTGGCCGCAAATAGGGCACGAATAATAGTCGTACAAGGGTATTGCGCAGTTGTCGGGCTACCAGCCGCTTCAGAGGCCGACAGACAATTAATGCTTAAAATATCGGCATTAGTAAATATTTGGTTAGCCGGATCAGCCAGATTTACCTGTAATTGGGTAGCCGCACTGTAACTGGCCGTTTGGGCCGTAATAGTCACTCCGCTTTGGGCCGGATTTAGATCTAGATTAGTCAAAATTGCACTACTAGGAGTGACCGAGGCTAATTGTTGCAATAATTTAGAAAATAGTACTTCTTGGGACAGTACTTGGACAGCGAGTTTTAGGTTGTTGCTAATATTTTGGACATCTGACTGGGTCTCGGATAGTTTTTGTTGGTTGAGCAAATTTTGCTCAGATGTGACTTGGGCAGCATAGGTCTGGGTAGATTGTTGCATAAATATTAACCCAGCCACACTGATGACCATCAGCCCGATAAAACTCAAACCAAAAGCTATTACCCAGCGGATCAAGCGCACATTACGGTAGGCGTAATGGTATGACTGTTTTAATTCTGGTGGCAGTAGATTAATCATACGAAGATCTCTTTCGGGTTAACCAAAGACAGCCCAGCAACAGTGGCATACATCAACCGATCAGCTTTATTGGGTGCTTGAAAGCCTTTGTAATCCAGATACTGCCAGGGATCATGAACCCGGACCGGCAAGCGCAAGGCATCGGTTAAGTATTCACTTAGCCCTGGCATATTCGATCCGCCACCAAGCATGACCACTTGCTCGATTGGTTTTTCCGAGCCGTAATGCTCTTCGTGGTAACGAATCATACGTTGAATTTCTTTAATCAGTTTTTGAAGCGTCGGCTTTAAGGCATTGGTAATTTCCCGCTGTTTTTTGCTGAGACTTAATCCGTATTTGGTTTTAATAACTCCGGCTTCGGCCGTGGTGACATTAAGACTGTCCTTAATGCAATTAGTAAAAACTAGACCACCCGCCGGTACCGTCCCGGTGACTAAGGTATTTTTATTGAAAATACTAATATCCGCTGAAAGCGATCCAAAATCGATAATCACGCTGGTGTAATTGTTATATCGGTCATGGCTAAACAGCCGTGAATCGGCTGCCATAGTAGTTTCGACCAGCATCACTTCTAGGCCGACCATCCGGGCTAGCATCAAATAAGAATCGACAATTTCCTTTGGCACTGCCACTGCCAGCAAATCGTTCATTTCTTTATCTTCTCGGGTAATCAGATAATCAAGATATAAAGAATCAAGCGGTACTGGAATATACTGCTCGGCCTCTAATCGCACAGCGTCGCGAAGATCGCTTTCCGATAACTTGGGTGGTAGTTGCATTGATCTGGAAAATGAACGATAAGAAGGTATAGTAATAGCCACCCGCCGGGTGGTAATGTCGCCAATCAGATGATGCCGGAATAAATTAAGTAAAGCGTCGGCAATGACTTCCGGTTTGACAATCACGCCGTTGTCTAAGGCGCTGGTATCAAAAACCGTTGTACCGTAGCCAATTAACCGGGAAGTTAACGGACCGCCACTCAATTGCTCAACCTGCATGACTTTCAGCGAAGTATGCCCCACATCTAAGCCAAAAATTGGTTTGTCTCTTAGTAAGTTTGGTGTGTTTGTGCTGCCCATCAAGCGTCGACCCTTAGCTGTAAGTATATCATTTTCTATCAGATGAACCGAGGCTTAACGTCTATAAGCCGGCGGGTACCTGTTGGTAGCTGGAAATAGTCCAGGTACTAGTGCCTGATGATAGGGTAGTGCCAAAGACAATAGTGCCGGCACCACTCATATTAATGGTTTGAGCGGCTACTGCACCAATATGGCCGCTGCCTCCCAGCAATAACTCGCCCCAATAAGCTTGGAAGATCATGCCCGGTAGACTGACGGCGCCGCCAATATTAACGGTTTGCAGTTGAGAAGAATTATATAAATTATTACCGGAGAGCGTAGCGCAGTAAGTAGTAGCTGAGGTTGATGTGGTACAAGAAGCGGTGCTATCAAAACTAATAAAGTCGATACCGACACCACTGCTATTGGCTACCATGGCTGCCGAACCACCTACCGTGATTGTTCCATCAACAATAATTACCGGAGCTGTGGTGCCGGCCGAATTATCGACAGTTATAGTGGCTGCCCCGCCGATATTTAAGCTGCCGGTAATATAAACATTACCCATTACATCTAAATTACAGCTGCTACCAATAGTGACATCACCAGTTAGCTCTAAATTAGCCGGCCAGGTTCGGTTAAAGGGCCATTGTTGACAAGTATAAGTATTACTAGAGCCGGAGGCCGTAGTGGTGACAGCGCTGATTTGGGCCAGCCGATTATAAGTGGGTGTTGAAACTACCGGAGCGGTGCAGCCGGTTTCTAAACCCTGCCCACCGTTACCGGTTTTGATATAGGTACTGCTAGTTTGGCCGGTGGCGCAGACGCTGCCATAGATAGTCGGGCTGCCAGAGGCCGTAATGGGTTGGCCGGAGGTACAAACAGTCGGGTAAGTTGAACCGGGATTGGAGCCGGTCGGGCAGGCGTCATTAGCGATATTGACACTTAACGGTTGAGAATTGGTGCCAATTTGCGCTGCGCCGCTCATATTCAACAAGCCGTTAATATAGACTGGGCCGTTAGTAATATTGGCGCTTCCGCTTAAGATCAAGCCGCCCGGACCTGAAAATACCGAATCACTGGTGGCCCCGGTCCCGACAACGGTGACTTTAATAGTTCGCGAAGCTACCGGTGATGTAACTTTGTAGCGGGTCACTATCCCAGTGGCTGTAATAGTTTTAGCATTACTGCCGGTAACGTTAGTGATAGTTGAGGTATAGGTGCCGGTGCCTTGAGCGCTACTGCTGAAAAAGGTCTGGGCTGTGGAATATCCGGTAAAACTGCCATTTAGATTCAGTTGGCTGATAGTTTGCTCAATACCAGCCTCAGCGGTATAAAGCGCATTGGTGGAGTATAAGTTAACACTAGCTAGAGTATATTGGTCAGAGCCACCGCTCAGCAGCGCAAACGCAATAATAGTCAAAACAATCGAGACCCATAACACAGCTACTAATATGTAGCCGCGTTGATGATCTGAGCGCTTCGGTAGTTTTTTAAATAGAGCAGTAGTTATTTTAATCATCTCGATACACCATTTGAGTAGTATATGTAGCTTTAACCGGTTGACCAAACGAAGTCGAGGCTAGCGAAACTTGTAAAACTACCGAGCGGGAATTAGTCGGAATCACCGCGTTACCGTTTCCGTCCAGGTAACTGACTGAAAAACTGCTAACGTTACTTAAGATTATTTCATCGGCCGGACAAGTGGCGGTGGCGTATTTCGCTGGACAGCTATTAGTTACGGCATTACCAGTTACTTGGGCGGCCAAAGTTCGTTTATATAAAGTACCGTTTTGCACAAAGTAAATCAGATTGTTTTTATAGGGGATATATTCAGCAGAGTCTTGCCAGAGAATATTGCCGTGCGAATCTTGAGCCGCGGTAGCTAAGATCAGGGTAGTGGCATTCGAAGCCCAACTGTAAGTGTTACCAGCTACCGGTGCGTAGTTATCCGGCCAGCGATTATTGGTATCGGCATTAGATGATAACCGGATGTCTGTGTTAACCCGGTTTAAACCATTTTCGGCCTGACTGAGTAGATTGGCTTTGGCTGATTGAACAGTGCTAGTATCAATTTCATTAGCCATAAACCCCATCACGGCAATCATCAAAACCACACTAACGGTGATAGCAATCAACAGCTCAACAATGGTAAATCCGGAGTTTCCAAGCTTTTTAATCATTGCGATATACCTATAATGCCGATTAATGAGCTTAATACTACGCTATTATTGTGTCCGTCTTGATTATAGGTAACCGTTACGTCTACTCGTTTTAAATCGGTAATCGGCTGGCTGACAACTACCGTTCCACTGCAAGGCTTCGGCAGGTTAGTCGGTAAATGATTAGTAAAGTTAATATTGCCGTTGGGTATCTGATCATAATTATTATTGCGCAGTGATTCTACTTCCGATTGAGCGGCAGTAGTAGCGATCTGCAAGTAATTGGCGTTGCGCTGAACGTTAGTGACACTAACAAATATTTCGGCTAATCCAGCGGCCACAAAACCGAAGACGATGATGGTCACAATCAGTTCAATAATAGTAAATCCGATCTGATTTTGAAATTTGTTCATGACGCTTAAGCCTTATTATACAAAAATCGGGGCAAATGCCCCGATTATTTGTCAATTTATTGATTGCTTGGTTTAGGTCAAGCTGGTTTTGGTCCAGGTTCCACCACTTTCCAAGTCAGCTGTCAGCGTAAAGGCTGTACAGCTGTTGTTTTGTGGGGCACCGCCAGTGATAGTCGTAGCCGTAGTATTAGTACAGCCAGTACCACTTGCTACATAACCATAGGCCCAACCACCGCTATTACCAGCAGTCGCTGCGATACCACCCGTGGTGGCATTGCCCATTGGGCTTTGCAGTCCGGATGGGTCAAGACCTTGCATAAAGGTCTCAACAAAGCTAGTCGTTAATGTTGTCCCAGGGCCAGTGTTACAGTTGGCTGCAAATCCGTAGCCAATGGTCTGTAAATCACACAATGTCGGGTAAAATCCGTATTGTGCATAAAACGTTTCGAGGTGACTATCGAGTGCGTTAATGTCTGTCTGTCGTTTAGAGTCTCGAGCCTTGGCCTGTACTCCCGCATAGGTCACTAAGACCAGCGTTGCCAAAATGCCGATGACAATAATGACAATTAACAGTTCCACAATCGTGAAACCTCTTTGTTTTTTAAGTGAGATCATAAGAGCCCACCCTCCTTATAAATTAATTGTTCTTTATCGTTTTGGTAACGATGATACTTGTTGTCCCTGTCACCAGAGAAGTATCAGTATCTGCCTTGATTATAACCATAAGCTGAATCTAGTCAAGGATTACGCTCCAACTGTTTCGACCAGCAATCCTGAATCTGTGGTTAACTGGTGGGACTAATTTGCTGACTGAGAGATGCAATCGGCCCCATGACGCTGGCAGCAATCACGCCGACAATTGCCCCAAGAATAATAATCATGATTGGTTCAATTATGGCACTTAAGGAGTCGATGACCGTATCAACATCTTCTTCGTAAAAATCGGCAATTTTCACTAAAATAGTGTCAATCTGACCAGTTTCTTCACCGACGGCCAGCATTTGAGCTACAATCGGCGGGAATAGTTTGCTTTTGCTGAGCGGTTCACTGAGTGGGCGACCGTTTCTGACTTCCTTGGCGGCTGCCGTTAATTCGGCTTCAATGACTTTATTGCCGAGTGATCCGCCCGTCACTTCTAGGGCATCAAGTACGGTGACTCCGGAAGAAGTTAGCGAAGAAAAAATTCGGGCAAAACGGGCAATCGATATTTTAATAACAATAGTATTTAAGATTGGGATTTTGAGTAACAAAGCATGGTAGTGATATTTACCTTTTGGAGTTTTGATATAACGCAGCAGATAAAAAACTATCAATATTACCAAAATTATAATAAAGAGCATGTTCGGCAGCCGATTAATAATCGGTAACATACTTATGCCAGGTATCGATCGCATGACGTTGCTACCGATACAAAAATTACTAATGCTCAGTAGTGCTCGGGTATAAATCGGCAGCTTAGCGTGAGGACCGCCTAATTGGGTGAATATATTACCGAGTTTAGGAATAATGAAGATCATAATGAAGAAAAAGGCGACAACTGTAATCGATAAAATAACCGTAGGGTAGGCCATTGCTCCTTTGATCTTCTTGCGGATAGTAGCGTCTTTTTCAGCTTGATAAGCCAGACGCTTAAAGATTTCATCAAGGATTCCACCGGCTTCTCCGGCCCTCACCATATTGACGTAAACTTCCGAGAAAACATTAGGATATTTAGCAAAAGCATCACCTAGTGGCAGGCCGGCTTCAATATCCTTCGATAGATCACCAATTACTTTTTTAAAATAATCACTTTCAGTTTGAGCTTGCAGAGTAACTAGTGCGCGGGGTAGTGGTACGCCGGCGGAGATCATCGTCGATAACTGACGATTGAACATCACCATATCCTTAAGCTTGACTTTTGGTCTAAAGAAATCAAACAAGCCGCTTTTTCTCTCGGCAGTAGCAGTATCCAATTTAATTAATATCGGCCGCAGGTTTTGCTTATTTAAGGTGGCTATTAACGAATCACGGTCTGGAGCGTCATAAACCCCGCTGATGGTTTTATTTTCATGATTAACCGCTTTATAGCTAAATCGCATTTTAGTCTTCCGATGTCGCCCTTAAAATCTCTTCGATACTGGTTTCGCCACGAAGAGCTTTAATAAAACCATCCAGCTGCATGGTCAGCATACCTTCTTGGATGGAGGTTTGTTGGATAGCTTCGCTGGTAGCGTTTGTGACAATCAATTTTTGGATGGCATCCGAATTATGGAGGACTTCATAAATACCTATCCGGCCTTTATAGCCAGAGTGATTACAAGCCGGACAGCCGTCTTCCGGAGCTTTCCATAGGCGTTTAATGGTAGAAGCGGTGGTGCTGAGTTCGTCTCCTGGTTCGCTTTTGGGATTTTTAGCAGTATGCGGCCGGCCAATGCCGCCGTCAAAGGCTTGTTTTTCTAGTTCATTGACCCGTTTGAGATTCATATCTCCCTCAAGATGAAAAACTTTCTCCAAATGTTCGAGCTCGGCCGCCTCCGGCGCATAAGCTTGTTTACAATCAACACACAAACGCCGGACCAGACGCTGACCAATAACCGCCCGAACCGTGCTGGCAATCAAAAAGGGCTCGACATTCATATCTAGCAAACGAGGCAGACATGTGGCGGCGTCATTGGTGTGCAGGGTCGAGAAGACTAGGTGACCGGTTAGGGCGGCTTGGACAGCTAGCTCGGCCGTTTCACTATCCCGGATCTCACCGACCATGATGATATTCGGATCCTGTCGCAGCATAGCCCGAAGGCCGTTACTGAAAGTCATGCCGGCCACCGGGTTAACCTGAGTTTGGTTAACACCCGGGATGCGGTATTCGACCGGGTCTTCAACGGTCGCAATGTTCACATTTGGTGTATTTAACATACTAAGGACACTAAATAGGGTAGTCGACTTACCTGATCCGGTTGGTCCGGTAACCAAAATCATGCCATGTGGCTGAATAATGGCTCGCTGCATAACTTCCATAGCTGAACCCCAAAAGCCAAGTTCCTCAAAACCGGCAGCTTTATTGGATTCGTTTAGAATACGCATCACCACTTTTTCGCCGTCAACGATCGGCATAACCGATACCCGGATGGCAAATAAGTTACCAGCGACTTCAACTTTAAAGCGTCCGTCTTGGGGGGCACGGTGTTCGTCAATTTTAAGATTTGACAAGATTTTAATACGTGACACTAAAGCTCCCAGCATTTTCCGCGGCAATTTATTAACTTCCTTGAGAATTCCGTCAATTCGGTAGCGTACCACCACCATGTTCTCCCTGGGCTCAATATGAATGTCACTGGCAGTCGATTTAACGCCGTACTCAATGATCAAATTAACGGTTTGAGCAATCGGCGAGTCCTCTGCCAGGTCTTCTTCGTTTGGTTCCTCAGATTCCTCGCCTTGGTTTTCACCGGAGATCACTTTAGTCAGTTCGCTGCCGATATTGCCGTTTTCCCGATACTGATCGAGGGCGGCTTCCAGCTGGCTGGAGGTGGTGATGTAGACCCGTAAGTTATTGCCCAGCTGTTTTTGTAAAAAGTTTAAGGCCTGAATATCGTCCGGATCCTCCATGGCTACTAACTTGGTTTTGTTCTCGTCAATATCAAACACTACGGCGTGATACTGCCGGGCGATTCGTTCCGGTAAAAGTTGAAGCACCTCCCGCTTGATATCTTTAGCGTTCAGTTCGACTAACGGTACTTCGATCTCGGCGGCGTACAGTTTGGTTAGCTCTTTTTCGCTAATCAGATTGTCTTTAATCGCCAGATCCTGAAGTGGTTTTTTCTCGCTGTCTTCTTGTTTATGTAACTCCGCAATCTGCTCGTCGGTAATTTTTTTATCGGCTTTTTTAAGCAGCTTTTCGGTTAAAGTATCAGCTATGCGCATGTTAAATAAACTTCATAACCTGTTAGTTGTTTTTGTATGGTCTGCATACTAGCCAGTTAGCCCATCATTAATATTTAAGGTTATTCTAACAGTAAACTTTAAAAAGCAGAAGCATTTTACTGGGGTAAAAGACTGCCTAGACGGGCTGGCATCTGATATACTATAGTGCAAAGAAAGAGCCCGGCGGGTGGCTAACAGATCTACTGTAAACATGGAGGTAAGAGGTTATGGCAACAGATAAGAAAACAACAACCCCGGCATCGGAAGGCAAGACTAAAGCGCTTAGTCTGGCGCTAGATAGTATTGAAAAACAATTCGGCAGAGGATCAATTATGAAACTAGGCGAAACGCTACATACTCAAGTTGAATGTATTCCGTCTGGCAGTATTGCCTTGGATTTGGCACTGGGCGGCGGTTTGCCAAAGGGCCGGGTCGTGGAAATTTACGGGCCGGAGTCATCGGGAAAAACTACGCTGGCCCTGCATGCCATTGCCGAAATCCAGCGGGCCGGGGGTACGGCAGCTTTTATTGATGCCGAGCATGCGCTGGATCCGGCTTACGCCAAACGGATCGGTGTGGATATCGACAATTTACTGTTAAGCCAGCCAGATAACGGTGAACAGGCTCTGGAGATCACTGAGACTTTGGTTCGCTCTAACGCCGTGGATTTGATCGTCATCGACTCGGTGGCGGCCTTGGTGCCAAGAGCCGAAATAGAAGGTGAAATGGGCGATAGTCTGCCGGGCCTGCAAGCTCGGTTAATGAGCCAGGCTTTGCGTAAGCTAACCAGTGTTATCAGCCGTTCCAAAACTACAGTAGTATTCATTAATCAGATACGCATGAAAATAGGGGTCATGTTCGGTAACCCGGAAACTACTACCGGCGGTAATGCCCTGAAGTTTTACTCATCCGTCCGGATGGATATTCGTCGTATCGGGCAAATCAAACAAGGGGAAAACATCGTTGGTAACCGGACTAGAGTCAAGGTAGTGAAAAATAAGATTGCTCCGCCTTTCCGGGAAGCCGAATTTGACATCATGTATGCCGAAGGTATCTCCCGATCAGGTGACGTTCTCGACCAAGCCGTAGTGCATGGTATTGTCGAAAAAGCCGGTGCTTGGTTTACCTATAACGGGCAAAATATCGCTCAAGGACATGAAGCCGCTAAAAAATATTTTCATGATAATCCAAAAGTAATGGATGAAATAACTAAAAAAGTAATTGCCGCCGCTAATGCCGCTGCTAAAGAAGCCGCCAAAGAAGAATAACCCGATCAATTCAAAAGTTAATTATTGGGTATGAAAATTACCAGCATTGTTCAGCAAGTGAAGGTCAAGGATCGTTATTCGATCTTTGTTGATGAGCGCTACAGCTTTTCGTTAAGCGAATCAGCTTTACTGGAAAGTCACTTGGTCCGCGGGCAGGAATTAAGCGACGAGGAAGTTAAAACCTGGAAAAAGCGCTCGGTTGAAGACAAGACTGCCTCCAATGCTTTAAGGTATTCGGCGCTTCGACTGCACAGCCAGTGGGAAATGGAAAACTATCTGCGCCGTAAAAAGGCCTCCCCTGCTCTATCCAAGAATATACTTAACAAGTTAATTGATTTAAACTTACTGAACGATTTAGCTTTTGCCCGGAGCTGGGTAGCTAGTCGGCGCCTGCTCCGCCCTACTTCGAAGCGAAAATTACAACAAGAATTAAGAGCCAAACACGTTAGTAATGAAGTGATTGAGCAGGTAATAACCGAGGACGAGACGACTGAACAAGATGTTCTGCGCCAACTGATTGCTAAAAAACGCCAACTCACCAAGTATCGGACAGACCGCCTGAAATTGATGCAGTACTTAGCCCGCCAAGGATTTGACTATAGTGATATCAAAGAAGCTCTAGATACGGACTGAGTCTTAAGGCTTATTAAGCAAAGCTGGCGGTAGCCGGCGACGGCTCGCCTTGGAGTAAGTCGCTAATAATTATCCGACTATTGGTGATTTCTACGATTTGCGATCGGTCAATACTAAGGCTGCCGCTAGCCAGACTTTTTAAAATCGAACGGGAGATGTATAGCTTTTGAACATACATCGTATCAGTTTCCACGGCATAATCACTCACCTTGCCGATCTTCTGCTTTGATACGGTAACGACTGGTTTTTTGATCAACTCAAAATGCAGATCCAAGATCTGTTTTAGGCGTACTAAATCATGAGGCAGCGATAGGGCGTCGTGATCATTGACTATAAACCCCTGCCGGGAAAGTTCGCGGATATCCTGGTAAAGTAGTACCTCTTGCCGCTTAGCACTAGCATCGTTACAGTAAAAGCCCTCGATCTTTAAATTGTTGGGGTTGATTATCGGTGAAATTGCCCAGGCAATAGTTCCGCCACTGCGTAACGATAAAACCGGTTTATTCAGAAACGACCCACTCAGTTGCAGCATAATTTCATTGTACACCGCCGCCGTGCCTTAACAGATGGTCTGTAGCAAGTTTTACTTGCGGCTACCACTGTCGACGCGTTACTATACGAAGGCTATGCACAATCTAATACGAACTGTCACTTCCGATAGCCCAGAGCAAACCGAAGCGATTGGCGCTCAAATAGGAGCAAAATTACGCGGCGGGGAAACGATTGAGTTAATCAGTGACTTAGGTGGCGGAAAAACAACTTTGGTTCATGGTCTAGCTAGTGGGCTGGGTAGCTCAGACGCTGTGGCGAGTCCGTCGTTTACCATCAGCCGCCAGTATCAAGCCGGCAAATTAACAATGTATCATTTTGACTTTTATCGATTAACTGAACCGGGAATTATGGCTAATGAACTGGCTGAGATATTACCCGATCCTCAAGCTATTATCGTAATAGAATGGGGAACAATTGTTGAAAATGTCCTGCCTGGTGAGCGATTGACTATTAGGCTAGAAAGTCCAGCTGAATCGGAACGAAAAATTACCTTAAGCTGCCCTGCCAAACTAAGCTATTTACTACCGAAAGAAGGTTAAGGTGTTAATACTTACTATCCGCACTGACCAACCAGATGCCGAAGTCGGTATATTTGCAGATGACAAGCAGCTATGTTATCAAACTTGGCTGGCTCATCGACAGCTCTCGGTCACTATTCATCAGACTATTAATAAACAGCTCAAAAAAATTAATCAGAACTTAAATGATATTCAAGGGATTGTAGTTTATAAGGGACCGGGCAGTTTTACTGGGCTGCGTATCGGCTGTAGTGTGGCTAATGCTCTGGCTTATAGCTTAGCCGTGCCGATAGTTGTTACCAGCGGTCAGGACTGGCTAAAACAGGGTCTGACCAAGCTAGCAAGCGGTGAAAACCAGAAGTTAGCTCTGCCGGAATACGGCGCCCCCGTCCATACCACCGAACAGAAACATTGACCATTCTCAGTTAATGGGGGTATAGTTTTGATAGGATTTGCTGCTGTGAACGATATACGAGCATTCCTATTTGATCTAAATTCTTTAAATTGACTTTCAGATAAGGTGGAGTTGAGCTAGTGAGGTGATAGCGATTGCTCATTCATAACCTTGTCTGCAGATAGAAAGGAACGATATGATTCCACTGACAGTAGTGCTTGCCGTGGTAGGCCTAGCCATTGGTTTTGGTGCAAATACCGTAGTTACCAGAAAACGGGTTGGTACGGCCGAAGAACAGGCCAAAAAAGAATTAACAAAAGCCCAGCATGAGGCCGAAAAACTGATCGCTCAAGCTCGGGAAAATGCCGATCAGGAAATTCAGGAAGCGCGGAAAGAGGAACAAAACCATCGCCGCGAACTGAAAGATCTAGAGCAAAGGCTAGTAACCAGAGAAGAAACTCTGGATAAAAAGCTGGACGAGCTAGATAGGCGCTCAGAGAATCTCCGTAAAAACGAAGACGAAATCGATAAATTAAAAGACGAAATTCGGGACATTCGATCTCGCCAACAGGATAAATTAGAAAAGATTGCCAAATTATCTAAAGATGAAGCCAGCGAAAAGCTGATGCAAATGACCGAACGCGATATTAAAAATGATTTAGTCGGTTTAGTGGCCAAGTTACAAGATGAAGCTGAGCAAAATGCCGAAGAACGGGCCGCCGTAATTGTGACAACCGCCATGGAGCGGATGGCTAGCGAGGTTACCGCTGAACGAACAGTGTCCAGTATTAAACTGGAAGATGAGGAAATGAAGGGCCGGATTATTGGTAAGGAAGGCCGCAACATTCAAGCTCTGCAACGGGCAACGGGGGTCGATATCTTAGTCGACGATACACCTGGCTACGTCGTACTATCCAGCTTTGACCCGGTTCGGCGTGAAGTGGCTCACCAGGCTTTGGAAATGTTAATGAAAGACGGACGGATTCATCCGGCCCGCATTGAGGAAGTTGTCGAAAAAGCTCAAAAGAATGTCGAGAAAGAAGTTGTCCGAGCCGGCGAAGATGCCGCCCGGGAAGTCGGTGTCATCGGTGTCCCGCGCGAGATTTTGCATTTGGTTGGAGAGCTTAAGTATCGGACCAGTTATGGTCAAAACGTTTTGAAACATTCCGTAGAAATGGCCCATCTGGCGGCTATGATCGCTGAAGAAGTCGGAGCCGATGTAGCAACCGTTAAGTATGCCGCTCTAACGCATGATATGGGCAAAGCCTTAACTCATAAGATGGAAGGCAAACATCACCACATTAGCGGTGAAATGCTCCGCAAGTATGGCGCACCGGAAGCGGTAGCCCTGGCTGCCGAGCAGCACCATGACGATATGGAAACGACTAGCGTTGAAGCGGTTATCCTGCGAGTAGTTGATGCACTGAGCGCTGCTCGGCCGGGAGCCCGCAATATTTCAGCTGAAAACTTCGTAGAACGCATGAAAGATCTGGAAAATGTGGCTACCAGTTTTAAGGGAATAGACAAAGCCTACGCCATTAGTGCCGGTCGTGAAGTTCGGATATTTGTCCAACCGGAAGAAATTGACGACTTAAATGCTATCAAATTAGCCAGAGATATTGCCACTAAAATTGAATCCTCATTGCAATATCCTGGGACAATTAAAGTCAACGTCATCCGGGAAACTCGAGCCATAGAATACGCTAAGTAAAGTATCAGGATAATATGAATATTCTCTACGTTGGTGACGTAATGGGCGAGATGGGTATGGCTGTGGTTGGTAAAATATTACCTCAGCTTAGACGGGATAAATCGATTGATCTGGTTATAGCTCAAGCCGAGAATGTTACCGACGGTAAAGGTATAACGCCAGACGATTTTCAACGTTTACGAAAAATCGGAGTTGATTTTTGTACTGCCGGCAACTGGACTTTATTCCGACCGGAAATCAATCCGTTACT
>Ga0181535_10001141_pt1 | contig 35869 bp, 32 predicted proteins | sample PEATcosm2014_Bin_44_FD_119774 | JGI IMG/M metagenome (GOLD analysis project Ga0181535, IMG submission 119774) | Peatland microbial communities from MTU Mesocosm Facility, Houghton, MI, USA - PEATcosm2014_Bin17_30_metaG | ecosystem: Environmental > Terrestrial > Soil > Wetlands > Peat | place... | reverse complement strand
TGGAAACAAAGTTTTCCTACTCGATTTCACTTCCATGGCGCGACAGCGCATATATAAGGACAGCCTCCCCTAAAATGGGTGATGTAATAATCTTCAAATACCCCGAGGATCCCAGGATATTGTTCGTAAAAAGGTGCCTTGGGGTTCCCGGCGACATAATAAGGATAAAGGACAAGGTCCTTTACGTTAACGGCGCAAAGATAAACGAACCTTATGCCTATTACAAAGACCCCATAATATACGGACAGGACGAATGGGTCAGGGACAATTACGGGCCTGTAACCGTGCCAAAAGACTCCTTTTTTGTCCTGGGGGACAACAGGGACTCCTCGCTTGATTCGCGTTTCTGGGGTTTTGTCCCGTTCAGCTTCATAAAAGGGAGGGCATGGATGGTTTATTGGCCCCCGAAGAGATGGAAGATAATACAGTAAACTAAAAAGTTAAGAGGCAAAACCAATAAGTGCAAGAGTAAAGTTGAAAACTAAGATAAAACGCTTTGTTTTAGTTATCAGGTTAATAAGTTGCACTTATTGGTTTTGAATATTAAATTTTAACTTAAACCAAGGAGTTTCTATGCCGGGGCTTTACATACATCTCCCTTTCTGCATTAAGAAATGCCCATACTGCGATTTTGCATCTTTTGACGATATCGCTTACCTGGCCGACGATTATATTGAGGCGGTTATAAGCGAGTTGGGCGCTGAGGCCGGGAAAGTCAAGGGTCCCTTTGAAACGCTTTTTATAGGAGGCGGGACCCCGACCATGCTCAATGAAAAACAGCTGGACAGGCTGTTTTCGGCGGTATATGCAATTTGTCCAAGGAAAAACTTCAGGGAAATAACCGTGGAGGCCAATCCCGAGACCGTGACTGAAAAGAAAGCGAAGATATTAAGGGCTAATGCAACCAGGGTTTCCATGGGATGCCAGAGTTTTGACGATGGCGAGCTTAAAAAACTGTGCAGGATACACGACAGGAAAGCCATTGACAGGGCATTTTCCATATTAATAGGAGAAGGCATCGGTAACATCAACATCGACCTTATATACGGCCTTGAGGGGCAATCCGCGGAAAGCGCCATTTATTCCGTGCGCGAAGCTATAAAACTTAATCCGGCCCATATTTCTTTTTATATGATGACGCTGTACGGCCACACTGTTTTCGGCGAAATGTCCGAAAAAGGGGAGCTTTCCCTGCCGGAGGACGCCGAGATAGAGAAGATGTACATGGAAGGCTGCGCAGCCCTTGAAAGCTCTGGCTATATTCAGTACGAGATATCCAATTTTTCCAAAAAAAACATGGAATGCCTCCATAATTTGAATTACTGGAGGCAGGGGGAATATCTCGGCGTCGGGTCTGCGGCGGCTTCATACATCGACTCCATCAGGAAGGTGAACACGCTTTCGCCCGGGGCTTATATAAAAAAGATAAGGTCCGGGACAGGTCCGGTGGAAACTTCCGAGGAAATAACGCCGGAGCTGCTGCTTAAGGAGCACATAATGCTGCGTTTAAGGACGGTGAAGGGGATCGATTACGCTTTGTTTAAAAAGGTTTTTAACTTTGATTTTGAAGCAAAGTATAGTAATATTATTGAAAACCTGTCCGGGCAGGGACTTGCCGCGGCGGGTCCGGGATATTTTTCCCTTACGCGAAAAGGTTTTTTGCTCTCAAATGAAATAATAGGAAATTTTTTTTAAAACCGGAAGGAGGACGCATGGACGCCATGGAACAGGTGATTGAACTGGCAAAAAAGGCCAAGGCAGCCTCATATGTCCTTATGAACACTTCCGCCGAATTAAAGAACAGCGGCTTAAAAGCCGTCGCCGCGTCCCTTGACAAAAACAGGGAGGCGATAATAGCCGGCAACAAAAAGGACATTATGGAGGGGCAAAGCAACGGCCTCACAAAAGCATTTCTCGACAGGCTCGCCCTGGATGATTCCCGTATAGACGCAATGATAAAATCATTGAACGACGTTATAGCGCTTCCGGACCCGGTGGGAGAGATCACCTCCAGGGTTAAAAGGCCAAACGGCATGGAAGTGATAAAAATGAGGATGCCGCTTGGCGTCATCGGCATAATATTTGAATCCCGTCCCAACGTAAGCGTGGAGGCTTCCTCGCTCACCCTTAAATCCGGCAATAGCGTGATACTCCGAGGCGGATCCGACGCCATTAATTCCAACAGGTGCCTTGGCGCCATCATCAGGGACGCCCTGAAATCAACCGGCCTGCCCGAGGATGCCGTCTGCGTTGTGCAAACCACGGACAGGGAAGCGGTCGGGCGGATGCTAAAACTGAAGGAATACATAGACGTGATAATACCGCGCGGCGGAAAGGGGCTTGTGGATTTTGTCTCGGAGAACTCAAGCATCCCGGTCATATATCATGACGCCGGCATATGCCACACGTACGTCGATGAAAAAGCCGACCTCGGTATGGCCGTCAAAGTGGCCCTTAACGCTAAAGTGCAGAGGCCCTCTACGTGCAACGCCATGGAGACCCTGCTGGTGCACTCCGCCATAGCGGAAAAATTCCTTCCGGCTATGGAAAAAGAACTTATGAACGCGAAAGTGGAGATCAGGGCGGACGAGGCATCGATGAAATATCTGAAGTCGGCAAAACGCGTTGTCGACCGGGATTATTACACCGAATACAACGACCTGATACTGAACATAAAGACGGTCGGCTCAATATCAGAGGCCATAAGCCACATAAACAAATACGGTTCGCGCCATTCGGACGCCATAATGACCATGGACGCGGCCGCCGCGGCTCGCTTCGAAAAAGAGGTGGATTCGGCCGCGGTGTTCGTGAACGCCTCGACCAGGCTGCACGACGGGTTTGAATTCGGGCTCGGCGCGGAAATGGGCATCTCGAACCAGAAACTGCACGTCAGGGGCCCGATGGCGCTAAAAGAGCTAACTTCGGAAAAATACGTCGTAAGGGGAAGCGGGCAGGTCCGTGGCTGAACAAAATCCAGGCACGCAGAACATAGGCCTTTTCGGCGGGACCTTCAATCCTCCGCACGTGGGGCACCTTGCGCTTGCCAAGGAAGCGCAGAAAGAATTCTCGCTGGACAGGATATTCTTCATCCCGGCTTTTATGCCGCCGCACAAGGAACCGCGAAACGTCATAGACGCGGAGCACAGGCTTGCCATGGTAAAACTGCTGATAAACGGCGACAGCGGCCTCATACTTTCGGACTACGAGATAAAAAAAAGGTCGGTTTCCTATTCCATCGAGACGATACGCCATTTCAAGGAAGAATTTCCAGCATCGAAGATTCACTTCCTGATAGGCTCGGACGCTTTTTACCACATAGACACATGGAAGGAAAGCCAGGAGCTTTTGAGGCTTATTGATTTTATAATTTTTCCCAGAGCCGGCAACACAAAGGAAATGATAACAAAGAAATACGGCAACCTTTCCAACGTGGTTTACTGGGCACATACGAGCCTGGTCCACATATCCTCTACCGACATCCGCTACAGGCTGCGCAGCGGGGAGGATTGCACTGTGGAGCTCGGCGCCAGGGTAGGGGAATATATAAAGGAAAACAAGCTGTATATATGAAATCCCGCCCTGTCAGCAATGCAGTAACCGCACTTTTTTTAATCCTTTATTTTTCCTCGTTCTTAAACGCACTTTCCATAGTCTCAATCGGCGACAATTCCCCGGTCCTTAAATACTCGAAATTCGAGATAACAATGAGCCTCGATACCACGTACACAAACCCTTTCGATCCAGCGCAGATAGACATAACCGCAAATTTCACCTCCCCGACCGGAGTAACGCACAGCGTGGAAGGGTTTTATTTCCAGGATTATATCCGCGGAGGGGATTTCAATACGCAGTCGCTTATCGTGAACGGCCCGCCATGCTGGAAAGCAAGGTTCGCCCCGGATGAAACAGGGACGTGGTCTTATTATGTGGCGGCCGTGGACGCGCAGGGCACGACTTCGACGCAGTCCGCAAATTTTACCGTAAATCCTTCGCCATCCGACGGGTTTGTCAGGGTGTCGGGGAACGACCCGGATTATTTCGCTTTTGATTCAAAAAAATCTTTTTTTCCGGTCGGCGAGAACATGGGATGGGCGGGCGCCGGGCGCACTTACCAGTACGACGCGTGGTTAAGTTCGCTGTCTTCGCAGGGGGGGAATTTTATCCGAATTTGGCAGGCGCCGTGGGATATGGAAATCGAATGGGCCGACTCTTACAGCGCCGGAACGACGCTGCCCGGGAATTACATGACAAGGATGCAGCAGGCATGGGAGCTTGATTACGTCCTCAATGAATGCGCGCAGAAGAATATTTACGTAATGCTAATGCTCATCAATCACGGGAATTTTTCCACAATAACGGACGCGGACTGGTCGTCAAACCCGTATAACTCGGCGGCAAATCCCTACGGCGGGTTTATGGCCACGCCAGACCTGTTGTGGACGGACATCAATGCGCAAAAATTTCTGCAGCGTAACTGGCGCTATATGATATCCCGCTACGGCCATTATACATCGCTGATGGCTTGGGAAATATTGAACGAAATGGAATGGATAGACTTATATTCCTCGGACGTTTCCAAGTCGGCCGCCTTCCACCAGGTAATGGGCGATTATTTAAAATCAACCGACCCTTACAGGCACCTGGTGACGACAAGCTACGCAAACGCCCTTGCATGGCCATCCGACGTATGGAACGCCGGCATGCAGATAGTGCAGCAGCATAATTACGGGGGCGTGGACATGGCTGGGCTTTCCGCCTCGCTTACGGCGGCGTTAAAGGCGCAAAATCCCGGAAAACCTTTTTATATAGGCGAGATGGGAATATCGTCAGGTACTTCGGAAAACAGCGTTGACCCAACTGGAATATTCATACACAACACAAACTGGGGATCTTTTACAGCAAAGGCCGCCGGCGGCGGGTTCCCCTGGTGGTGGGATGTATATGTGCATCCGTTGAACCTTTATTATAGGTGGAAAGGGATATCCTCCTTTGTGGCTGGCGAGGATCTTGACATGCACGGGTATAAACCGGTGACTTTTACCGTTTCCTGTTCCGTTATGGCTGACGCCGTTATTTCACCCGCGCTGACGCAGTGGGGCATGAAAAGCCCGCAGAACAATTTTACGGCCAACAACGACGGCACAATAACTCCGGACCCGACGACCCTTTCGGGTTACCTTTACAGCTACACCGGCAAGCCGCAGTACTGGAATCCTCCGATATTTAACGTGAACATGCCGCGGCCCGGAAAATTCGGGGTGAGCACGGGGAGCGTTTCCACGTGGGGCCCTAATACGCTTTCAATAACCCTGGACGGCGGTACACCGGTAAATTTTACTTCCGTCACCACCAACTCATATTACGAAATAGCCGTACCCGCGGGAAGCCATTCCATATATGTCGACTCGACGGGACAGGATTGGTTCCAGGTGTTCTCATATACCCTTACAGGATATGTCGGAGCCTTAAGATGCGCGGCTTTATCCGGGACCGATAGGGTGTTGGGCAACGTCCAGTCGCGCTATTTTAATTATGCTTCCACAAGCAACCCGGTTATAAACAACGGCGTGATGACCGTAACAGGGCTGAACAAAAACGGAACGTGGATGTGCGATTTCTGGGACACCGTCCTTGGAACGCCTTTTGCCAGCGCGACCGCCGTGGTAAGCTCGGGTTCGGCTTCAATAAACCTGCCGGCTATTTCAAAGGACGCGGCCTTCAAGCTTTATTACACCGGCGGGGCTGCCACGGCAACTCCCGCGGTAACAGCAGCGATAACACAGACACCTACACCGGTGGCTACGCTGAACACAAACGGCGACGGCAGTTATTATAATTTCGAGGACGGCACATCAATGGGATGGAACGTTGATGTTGGAGTGATGTCAAATACAACGGTTGACGCATACGCGGGGCTCCATTCAATCGCTGTAAATGTTAACGAAGCAGCCTCAGCCCAGTCGTCGTTTTTTATTTCCAACAGGGTGCTTTTGCAGGGAACAAACAGCATAACGGCCCATGTTTATTTCCCGACGGCGGCCTCTAATATTTCGGCAAAAATATACATCCAGGACAGCGCGTGGACATGGTTTGACGGCGGCAACAACCAGATAACCCCGGGAGCATGGAACACAATCACGTGGAACATATCAAGCGTTCCGTTTGTAAATGCGTGCAATGATGTGGGGATAATGTTCACATACGGTTCTGCCTTCAATGGCACCTACCAGGTGGACGCAATTGATTTCAAACAGACGATCCCCGGGGCAACGCCTGCCGCCACCGCAATCACGCCTCCGGCGCAGAATTTTTACATTTATCCGTCGCTTATAAAAAAAGGGGACGCATCCCTGTGCTTCGGCAACCTGCCGGGTAACAATAAAATAATGATATTCAACCTTAACGGAGAGCTCATTAAAAACATCGACGCCGGCCCGACACCGGGCAAATACTGCTGGAACGTGCCGGCAAACATGGCGTCAGGGTTATATGTTTATATAATAACAGTAGACAAGAATGTCTTTGCACGCGGTAAATTCGCGGTGGCAAGGTAACTATTACGGCCTCTCAATATATCTTTAATAGTTCGTGGGATATTAATTTGATATAATTATAGGGAATAAAATTTAATTAATGCAGGGGGATTACCTATGGTATTGGATAAGGAATCGAAAGAGATCGTCAATCCCGCGAAGACCGCGTTGCTGGTTTGGGACGTGCAAAACAGGCGGGTCAGCAATATTTTTGCCTTATGAACACTTACAATAGATTGTTCGGCTCCGGGCCCGTTGGACTGGCGATTAGCATAGCCCTCCTTTTTCCGGCACGTTATTTTAAAAACGCATTCAATATTCCGGATATTTTTATTGGGCAGAAGCTGTTGCGCTGGACGATTTTTATTGCGCTTTCTGTCGCGGCCATTATGATCTTTATCGCAAGCAACAAGGCGCTGGGCATAAAGACAAGGGGAAAAACCCTAATAACTACGGGTATTTTTAAATATTTTCGCCATCCTTTATACGCGGCTTTTCTCACATTTTTTGATTTTGGTCTGGCAATCCTGCTTAATAACTGGGTATTAATTGCCTGGGCTATGCTCCTGCACCCGATATGGCACATTGTTGTATCCGGCGAGGAGAGCATGATGAAAGAGGCTTTCCCCGGGGAATATGAAGCATACTGCAGGCACACAGGAAGATTTTTTCCAAGGATTGAAATGATAAAGAACCGGGAAAATTATCAAAAATAGCGTAAACCTTTTGCAGGCTTTATTCGTCTAATTTTAATAGGGAACATAAATTGATTCAAATAATTTAGTTAATGCCATGTGCGTATGTTTAAGGCCGGGTTTCCGGTAAAACAACAAAGGAGAAAGTGGAATGAAAAAAGCACTGTTTTTTGTAGCGGCTTTTGCTCTTGCTCTTGTTTTTGCATCATGCAGGGTGGTTGTTGTGGAAGGGCATGAACATCCGGCATATCTTCACGCTTTATCGGACCTCAGGACGGCAAGGGCCTATATCGACAAGATGACGGATTCCGACACCATTGCCCAGGAAGAAATTGATGCGACAGCCTCGATCGACAAGGCGATAGGTGAGATCAAAAAAGCCGCCATCGAGGACGGCAAGAACGTTAACGCACGCGCTTCAGTTGACGCAAACCTCGACAGGCAGGGGCGATTCCAGAAAGCCATCGAATTGCTCAAGTCGGCAAGAAGGGACGTAAACAAGGAAGAAGACAATGCCGGCGCGGAAGGTTTGAAAAAGCGCGCCTTGAACCATATAAACAACGCAATAAACATACTGGCGCAGCATTTCAGGGTGCTTTATCCCACGATAAAACTGGATATTGAACTGTAAATATCCCGGATGAAGGCAATCGGCTTTAAGTTTCATAAAAAAACAAAAGGAGAAAAGAATGAAAAAGATCATCATCGCAGTGGCAGTACTCGCAGTAATGCTTTCCGGCATCTCGTTGTTCGCGGCAAACGTAGGCATGAAACACCCCAACCTGCATGCGGCGCAGCTTCTTATTGAAAAAGCCGTGGCAAAAGTTTCCAAGGCGCAGGTAGCCAACGAATTCGACATGGACGGCCACGCCGCAAAGGCGAAGGACCTCCTGGACCAGGCATACACGGAGATAAAGCTCGCGGCTGAAGCGGCCAACCAGAACGCAAAATAAAAGGCGGTTTAAATAGAAAACCCCGGGCCATCCCCGGGGTTTTTTATTTGTTAAATATCATCAGGTTATTATGCGGGCCGGCAGGATATTGGTTTGACTTGAAGATGAATATATCTTATCATATACATTATGGATTAATGCGGGTTAAACATTCATCATTACAGGAAGGAGGCTCAATGAAAACTTTCCGATTGAAAGCGGCAATTATGCTTCTCCTGTTCCTGCTTGCCCCTGTCATTGCATCTGCTGATGATACCATCTGGAACAGGCTGTTTTTTGAGGATTTCGTTTCCATTTATGACATCACCGTGCAGAACCCGGTTGAATCATCCCTTGTGGCCGCCGGGTTTGCCGGCTCCACATATCTAATAATGAAAAACGACGCATGGCTGGCCTCCTTTATTACAAAAAACAGGAGCAAAACAGCGGACAATTTTTACGATGTTTTCAACGACGCGGGTGACGGGATATATGTGCTTGCGGGCGACGCTATCCTTTTCGCTCTCGGCGGTGAAAAGGAAAGAATGGCGGCGCAGAGGATAGTGGAAGGGATGGCTGTTTCAGGGACGATCGCCTACGCCGGCAAGGTTGTATTCGGAAGGGAAAGGCCCGGCGCCGGCAACGGTCCTTACAAGTTCTCTTTTTTCAATTTCGGAGACAATTCATACCCGTCGGGGCACACAACGGTCGCTTTCATGTGGGCAACAATAATAGCGGATACATACGCCTCCGACAGTTACGGCATATCATATCTGGCTTATCCCGTCGCGGCGCTTTGCGGCGCGGCCAGGATATATAAGAGCATGCACTGGCCCAGCGACGTTCTGGCAGGCGCGCTTATCGGCGTTGTTACAGGTAAGGCGGTCTGCCTTTCCGACGTCGAGAATAGTTTTTCATACGACCCTTCCGTCAACGGGATAAAATACGCGGTAAAATTTTAAAAATGGTGATACGGTGAAAAAAATGATATTTTTTGCCGCACTTGCGTTTCTGCTGCTTTTTTCATTTTGCGCCGCCGGGGAGCAAAAAAATGGCGACGATGACGAGGTAACAACGATATATGACAGGCCGACGACACTGGTTTACCCGTCGTTCTGGCACACACCATTCGGCATACACAAGGGGACCCCTTTTTACCTTAAGATGTTCCTCGGAGGCAGGACTTATTTCGACAACCCGCAGGACCTTGCTTGCACCAAACTGCTTGTGGAATACGGGGCCATAAACAAGGACAAGGATGACTGGCAGCTGACGGTTTACGGCGTCAATTCCGGAAGGGGCGAGATAATATACAATTCATCAATGCATTCGCTGTCCACCTTCGGCAGCCGCGGCTCCAAAGACGGCGAACTTCTTGACCCCGTCGGCATTGCCTGCAACGAATACGGCGACGTTTACGTGGCCGACACAGGGAACGACAGGATCGCGAGGTTCTTTAACAACGGAAAAAAGGTGAAGTTCATAAGGAACATAGGAAGCACGGGTTCGGAGCCGGGGAAATTGAACAAGCCTTCATACATTGCCCTTGATTCTTCCGGAAAGATATACGTATCCGACACAGGCAACAACAGGATAGAGATATTCTCAAGGTCGGGCGGCTATCTTTCAATGATAGGCCAGGACAGGGGGGTTTTTAATCCCCGGGGAATTTGTGTGTGCGACGACACAGAGAGGTATACAGGATTCAAGGAAAATTTCATCTACCTCATAGACGGCAACAACGACAGGCTCCAGAAATTCGACATGTCCGGGAACCTGGCGCAGTCAATAAGGGTCAACGAGGTCCTGGGCAGGAACGTTTTTTTGACGACCCTCGAGCAGGATTATTACGGGAATATTTACATCGTGGACAACCTTAACTCGATGATATACAAGTTCACGCCGGACCTTAGGTTCATAACGGAGTTCGGCGGGTTCGGCACGAACGATTACCAGTTCGAGAAACCCACGGGCATCGCGATATACAAGCATTACGGACAGATATTCGTATCGGACAGGGAATCGGCGCAGTATTTTTGGCTGGGCAGCGACGCATCTGATTTCAATGTTTCACAGCTGAAAAACGACGCGGCGTGCAGGCTCCAGTTCGATTTCAAGCTGACCGAAAAAAGTTTCATCACCATACAGGTGGTTGACGCCGGAGGCAATACCGTGGAGGTGTGCCGCCAGATCGGGGCGGAGATGGGGAAAAATTCCGTGGACTGGGACGTTCCGGAAAAGTTCAGGGCAATAATAAAGCCGGGGGGCGCCTACAGCGTGCTTCTCCGGATAATGGCAACCTATTCATCATATCCGCACATTGAGAAGGTTGTAAAAACCGCGATCACGCTTGAGTGACCGGGAAAACCGGCAAAGCCAACTTGTTAGCATAAACAAACTTTGTTTATGCAAGGAAATGATGCAGTATAAAAAGCTTTAAAAATATAGGAAAAAGCAGCACTATTCCGCATGAAGAAACTTTTTGTGACCGTATACCAAACATCGTAAAAAACATCTGAATAATATATAAAAATCTTGACTTTTTAAATGATAATATATATACTTTATTATAGTGAAAGGTCTGTTAAGCATCTTTTTAACGTTTAATACGTCTAAAACAGTGCTTGACAGACTACTTTTTTATTTCTGGGCAAATACGCAAGCCCGCTTTTTAAGCGGGATATTTTATAAAAGAAAGACGGGTGATTTTTAAATGACGGAAATTCTCATCAAAGAGAACGAGTCACTGGATGAGGCAATGAAGCGCTTCAAGAAAAAGGTCCAGGACGCGGGAATTTTGCAGGAAATGAAAAAGAGGGAATTTTATGAACCGCCTTCGGTAAAAAGGAAACAGAAGATGTGGGCGGCGAGCAAGAAGAGAAAAAAAATCAAAAGAAGGCCGTAAAATGACATTAATCGAAAAGATCAACAGCGATCTCAAAGAGGCCATGAAGGCAAAGGACCAGGTAAAGATGGACTGCCTGCGCCAGATCAAGACCGAGGTAATGAAAAAAGAGGTTGCCGGAAGGAAAACTTTGTCCGACGACGAGGTGCTCGGCGTCATATCCTCTCTGACAAAATCGCACGTTGATTCAATCGAGAGCTTTAAAAAGGGCGGCAGGGAAGACCTTGTCCCGAAGGAAGAGCAGGAGCTTGCAATCCTGAAAGCTTTCCTTCCGGAACAGCTGTCCGATGAAGAGCTTAAAAAAATAGTCGGGGAGGCGGTACAAACTGCCGCCGCCTCGACTGCAAAAGACACGGGCAAGGTCATGGCGCTCGTCATGCCAAAGGTAAAGGGAAAGGCCGACGGCTCCAGGGTTAACGCTATCCTGAGGGAAATTTTAAAATAACAGGGGAAGACCTTACGCCATTCAAATTCAAAAGGCTGGAACGCGATTTTTTCATAAGGGGCACGGTCAATGCCGCAAGGCGGCTTCTTGGAAAATACCTGGTGAGGAATTATAAGGGTGAAATTTTGGCGGCCAGGATAGTCGAAACCGAAGCTTACACGGGGAGCCGCGATCCGGGAAGCCACGCTTACTCAAACAGGACCCCGAGGAACGAAGTCATGTTCGAAGCCCCGGGCCGCGCGTATGTTTACTTCTGTTACGGAAATCATTTCCTTTTAAATATTGTCACTGAAAAAGAAGGCACTGCCGGGGCTGTCCTCATAAGGGCGGCAGAGCCGGTGTCGGGCATAAAGACAATGATGAAACTGCGGCGGACCGGCGAAATAAAAAAACTTACAAACGGGCCGGGGAAATTGACAGCGGCTTTGGCCGTCGATAAAAAATTCAACAGGGCCGACATGGTCGGCGGCATGGAATTATATGTTGCGTCCTCAGGCGAGAAAAAATTCAGGGTAACAAAAGGGCCCAGGATAGGGATCAAAAAAGGGCTCGACCTTTACCGGAGATTTTGCGTCAAAGGCAGCGGATTCTTGTCCGCAAAATGACAAAAGCCAAACGGAGGTATTATGAAGATTAGGGACCTTTATAAGGCGGCTTATGAGATAGGGATGCAGATGGACCCCAGAGGAGCGGCGGCAGCAAAGGAATATATTGCCACGCAGAAAAAAAAATATGAAAAACTTTCCGACAGGGAAAAAAAATACTTCGACGAGGAAAACCTGGCAAATCCCTATTGTGACACAAGGATAAACCACGATTCGGGACGCGAAATAAAAACTGTGATTGTCGGCATAGACATGGAAGCACCCGAGATACTTCTCACCGACAGGCTCAACGAAAAAGGCGGTAAGATAGACGCGATCATAGCCCACCACCCAAACGGCCTGGCTTCGTCTGGTTTTACGGACGTGATGGGCATGCAGGCCGATATTTTCAACATGTTCGGGGTCACCATTTCCACGGCCGAGGCCTTGCTCGGAAAAAGGATGAAAGAAGTCGGCGAGCGCTTCATGCCGGCGAACCATTTCAGGGCATCCGACGCGGCAAGGCTTCTTGATATTTCCATGATGAATATGCATACGCCGACCGACAACTGCGTCGCGACTTTCCTGCAAAAGAGGTTCGACGGGGAAAAGCCAAAAAGGGTCGGAGACGTGATGGATATGCTCTATGAGGAGCCGGAATACGCGGCCGCGGCGAAGCGTAGTTCTCCGCCGGTCATACTTGTAGGCGACAAACAGCGCAGGGTAAACAGGATATTCGTCGACATGACGGGCGGCACCGAAGGCCCTTCGGATATTTATAAGAAGCTCGTCGACAAGGGCGTCGATACGGTCGTTGGAATGCATTTTTCCGGGGACCACAAAAAGGCCATTGAAGAGGCGCAGATGAACGCCGTTATCGCGGGACACATATCCTCGGACTCGCTCGGTATAAACATCATGCTGGACGCCATGATGAAGAAGATGGGAAATTTCAGGGTCGTTGAAGCGTCGGGTTTCACCCGGTTTTCAAGGACAAAGGCAAAAAAATAAGGATGAAAATAATAGTGGACGCGGACGCGCAGCCGGCAAAGGAAGCAATCCTTTCGGCCGCGAAAAAGCATTCCATCAGGACGGTTTTTGTGATGTCTAACGCCCATTACTCGGAGAAAAACGAAGAAGCCGACGAAGTTATACTTGTGGACAACAGGAAACAGGAAGCGGACATTAAAATAATGAACATAGCCGCAAAAGGCGACATAGCCGTGACAGGCGACACCGGACTGGGGCTGTTCCTGGCGGCAAAAGGGCTTGCGGTAATAAGCCCGCGCGGAAGGCTCTTAAGCGAGGATGATCTTGTCGTAAAGAACGGCATAGCCGCCATCGAAAAAAAAAGTTTGCGGGCGAAAAAAGGAAAAATAAAGCTCCGCGGCCCGTCAAAATATACGGCGGAAGACAGGACAAGGCTGGAAGCGGCAATTGAAAAAGTCATTTTAAACGGCGGGGCGCCGAAATGATATCCCCGGATAAGATAGAGCAGGTAAAGGGCGCAAGCGACATTGTCGAGGTCATCGGCGGATACGTGACCCTTAAAAAAGCAGGGGCCAATTACAAGGCCAACTGCCCTTTTCACCAGGAAAAGACGCCTTCTTTTGTGGTGAGCCCCGAGAAGCAGATATACCGGTGCTTCGGTTGCGGCGAAGGCGGGAACGTTTTTACCTTCCTTCAGCGCCTCGAGAATTTTTCTTTCGTGGAGTCGGTGAAGTTCCTGGCCAAACGCTCCGGCATAGAGATCGACGAAGAAAGGTCCAACGTAAATTACAGCGAAAAAGAAAAACTGATATCGGCCAACAAAGAGGCACTTGAATATTACAGGGAGACGTTCTTACACAGCGAAAAGGCGAAAAAATACGCGGCGGAGCGCCTTATAGACGCGGCAACCGCCGAGGATTTTAAGATAGGGTACTCGCCGTCCGAAGGCGGTCTCGCCGCGAGGCTTAAGTCAAAGGGATTTTCAGAGGACGAGATGCTCAAGTCGTGGCTTGCCGCGAAGGGCAATTACGGCCTGTATGATGTTTTCCGCGACAGGCTGATGTTCCCGATATTGAATACCTACGGAGAAGTGATCGGGTTCGGGGGAAGGGTATTTGACGACTCCAACCCGAAATACATAAACTCCAGGGAAACGGCGGTATACATAAAGGGCAGGAACCTTTATAACCTGAACAACGCCAGAAAGTACGCCACGGGCGGGGACATAATAATCGTCGAAGGATATATGGATTGTATAACGGTCTACGCGGCCGGGATAAAGAACACCGTCGCAACGCTCGGCACCGCAATGACCATCGACCAGGCAAAGCTGTTAAAAAGATACGCGGACCGGGCAATAATAATGTACGACATGGACGACGCCGGAAGACAGGGCTCCATAAGGGCCGGCGACAACCTTTTCACCGAGGGGCTCGACGCCCTGGTGGTGAGTTTTGACGGGGTAAAGGATCCCGATGATTACATAAAAAAGAACGGGGCCGCCGCGCTGACAGAAAGGATAAAGGCCGCGACGCCGTTTCTGGAATACCGCATAGAATGGATGAAGAAGCAGGGAGACATCAAGAGTCCTTATTACAAGGAAAAGGTAATAAAGGAGCTTGCTTCACTTGTGGAAAAAGCAGCTTCCGGAGTCGTATTGGAGAGCGCGGTAAAGCTCATCGCGGACAAACTGCAGGTTTCCCGAGATGTAGCGGCCAGGTATTTCCGTGGATCTTCTTCGGCCGTAAAGCCGGACGAGCCTGGCCACAGCTTTGAAGATTCACTCGCCCTTAAGAACAAAGGGGCGGACATGGCAGAGAAGATAATAATAGAGACGGCGCTGCGCTACCTTGGCACAGAGGACCAGGACGTGGTGCTAAGGCACATAGCCGAGCACAGGGAAAATCTTGGGCTTAAATACGAGGATTTTAAGAACTCCATTTACAGCCAGCTGATGGAAAAGATAAAGTCGTATTTCAGGGCCGGAGAAAAGGACATCCTGGCGAAGGTGGAAATGGATTATGTCGACAACGCCGAGATTTCCTCGGTATTGTCCGGGCTGCTGGTGGAAAAGCAGGAAATAAAGAACAAGAAGGGGCACGTTGCGGACGCGATCCAGATAGTCTCCGACTGTTTTTTAAGAATACTAAAGGAAAAGGCCGCGGAAAAAATGGAAGAAATAAAAGGGCGGATCACTGAAGCTGAAACGTCAAAAGATATGGATAAGCTGACCGCGCTTTTGAAGGAAAAGGAAAGTCTTCAGAAAATATTAAAGCAAAGAGGTGGCGATATTGAGCAAGAATCTTAAGAGCCTTCCTGAAGTACAGGAGCTCATTAAAAAAGGCAAGGAAAAGGGGTTTTTAACATACGAGGAACTTAACGATTCCCTTCCCCAGGATTTTACGTCGGTGGAGGACATCGACGACATGCTGAATATCATGGATGAAATGGACATCGAGATCCGTGAAGAGGGCAAGATAGACAAGATACTTTCCGGAAAGAATGCGGAAAAAGCCTCGGAAGAGGTGGATTTCCTTGACGCCGAGGGTTTCTCTTCCGATCCCGTTCAGATGTACCTTCATGAAATGGGCAAGGTGCCGCTTTTGGAGCGCAGGGAGGACGAGGTCAGGATAGCGAAAAAGATCGAAACCGCCGAGATAAACATGAAAAATTCAATATTCGACACCAAAGTCGGGTTTGACGAACTGGAAAAGCTCAATGACGATTTGAAAAGCGGGACGGTCAGGATAATCGACATAATCAAGACAAAGCTCGAGGGGGACATACCGCCGTCGGTCGAGGAGAGGCTTAAAGTGCGATTTGACAGGTACATGCGTTCCGCCGAAAAATCCGAGAAAGAGATGGAAAAAGCGCGGGTGCGCCTGGCAAAGAAATCGATAAAACCCAAAGCGAAGGAAGCATATCTGAAAGTGCTGGACAGGCACAGGAAGAAAAAACGCGACTATCTGCACATGCTCAAGCTCAACAACGAGCAGATAAACCTTATCGCCAAGAAGATAATCAACATGGTGGCCAAGATAAACAAGGATGAAAAGGAACTGCTGGCCATCGAAAAGCGCTTTATGATGAAGGGCGACGAGATAAAACAGCTGGTAAAGAACAGGCGCGAGCTCAAGGCCGTAATGAAAAAGCGCAAGATAAAAAAAGAGGAGTTAAAAGCCTCGGTTGAAAAGATAAACGAGATATGCACCCTCATACACAGGGAAGAGATAGAGATAGGCATGAATTACGAGGACCTGAAGGGCCTGGCGCACATGATAAGAAAAAATATGTTCGAGGCCAGGAAAACCAGGAAGGAACTTGTGGTGGCAAACTTAAGGCTCGTGGTTTCCATCGCAAAAAAATATATCAACAAGGGGCTTTCGTTCCTGGACCTCATACAGGAAGGCAACATAGGATTGATGAGGGCCGTCGAAAGGTTCGAATATAAAAGGGGCTATAAATTTTCGACTTACGCCACGTGGTGGATAAGGCAGGCAATAACCAGGGCCATAGCCGACCAGGCGAGGACCATAAGGATACCGGTACATATGATCGAGACCATCAACAAGCTCAACAAAGTGGCGAGGATATTCGTCCAGCAATTCGGCAGGGAGCCCAAGCCCGAGGAAATAGCCAAGAAGATGGCAATGTCCGCGGACAAGGTTCGCTCGGTGCTGAAAATTTCGCAGCATCCAATCTCGCTCGAAACGCCCATCGGCGAGGAAAAAGACTCGCATCTCGGGGATTTTATAGAGGATAAGGACGCGGTTTCGCCGGCATCCGCGGCCGTCAACGTACTTTTGAAAGAGCAGATAGAAAAAGTGCTCCATACTTTGAAAGAGAGGGAAGCAGAGGTATTAAGGCTGCGTTTCGGCATCGGGGACGGCGTGCCCCACACGCTCGAGGAAGTCGGTAAAATATTCAAGGTGACAAGGGAACGCGTCAGGCAGATAGAGGCCAAGGCGCTAAGGAAATTAAGGCATCCGGCAAGGGCGAAGAACCTGAAAGGGTTCCTCGACTAAAGGGGATCAATGGAAAAAACCTTAAACATCGCAGTTATCAAAACTGACGGCATAGGGGACGCGGTTCTTGCGTCCCCGTTTTTTTTGGGCCTGCGCAAACATTTCAGGGACGCGCGAATCACCGCATATCTATCTCCGGCCGGAGCACAGATGCTAGACGGTCTCGGTTGTTTTGACGAGGTTAAAGTTTTTGACGCGCAATGGCTTAAATACGACAGGAAACATTTTTATACAAGATGGAGTTCGGCTCTGTCGCTTTTATCCATGATACGCAATGGCAGGTATGACATGGTAATAGGAATGCGCTGGCAGGACAGGCTCACATCGCTCATTACATCCCTGTCAGGCGCCAAGGAACGTTACGGCTACGACACCGGTTCCATGGGTTTTTACATAAATCATGTGGTGAAATATCCGCCGATGGCCTCCCATGTGACGGAAAAGAACATGCTGCTTCTACGCGAAATAACAGGCGAAAAATATCCGTCCAGGCCGCAGTTAAAATCCGACGCTGTATCCGAGAACAACATCAGGGACCTTATCGGCAAGGGGAAGATAAGCAAATACATAGTGTTGCACCCGGTCTCCGGCCATCCCTCAAAGGACTGGGGAATAGAAAGATACAACGCGCTGGGCGAATATTTATCGAGGGGGATAAAGATAATGGTCATAGGGTCGAAAAGCGACGCCGGCATCATGGACATAAGGGGCAGGCACATTGTGAATCTCGCCGGCATGCTCACCATCAAGGAAATGAAAGCATTGATAAAAAATTCCTCCCTTGTGATAGGCAACGACTCTGCGGGCGTGCATATAGCTTCGGCATTCGGGGTAAAGTCTCTAACCATATTCTCCGGGTCGGCCAGGTACCAGGAGTGGGGCGCTTACGGCGACAGGTCGTTCATAATAGACCGCCACGTGCGCTGCAGCCCGTGCGGCCTGTTAAAATGCGATAAAAAAATGGAATGCCTGGACGTTCCCGTTGATTTTGTGGCAAGGACCGCGCTGGATATTATGGAAGGAAAACAGAAGCAGAAGCTGATAAAATACAGGACCAAAAGCGAAGCAGGAGATGAAAAGCTTGCTTAAGTCGTGCGTGGTTCTTGTAGGGGCGGCCCCATGTGGCCGCCCGACTATTGCTCTTATATGTCAGGCGTAAATTTTTTCTACAATCGGGAAGTTTTGGTCGCTGCATGATGGTTTTACCCTTGTTTGATTTACACAGTAGTTTTTGCTGGACAAACGGGCTTTAAAAAAGCCCCGCATGCCGTTTCTTGCCCTGGTGATTTACAGAATATTTTAATTTCTAAAAGGAGTAATTAAAATGCATAAAGGTTTCTGGTACTGCTATGACGACGTGCCCGCCGGAGGCGATTCAGCAGTGGAACTTAAGACAAATTTTCTTGAAAAAGCGGCCATCAAAGGCAGGGTCACTTCAAAATATGAGTATTCCTTCGTCGGCATGGGATATTATTTGAGCCCCTCAAACGTGAGGGCATCTTTTGACCTGGGGAAGAATAACGGCCTGAAGTTTATATGCAAAGGCAGCGGGAAACCTTTCAGGGTAAAAATAGTATCGACACATCCTTCATTTATCAACAAGGACTCCGACAACCAGTTTGGTTTCGATTTTACGGCAACCGGCGTTTCGCGGAAGATTGATGTACCTTTTGCCTCCATGTCACAACAGCCGGGATGGGGGAGCGTGGTCGGCATAAAAGAGGCTCTTACGCTTATAAAGGAGATCCAGTTCATGACGACAACAAGGCCGCTTGAAATAGTTGAGCTGGAAATCGAAGGACTGGAGATAACATAGCGCAGGAATTTTTTTGCACAGATATTTTTTGTGGCTATTTGTTGCAGATGTCCGATATTTCCTCGTCGGAGAGCTTCCTTATGACGGATCCCCTGTTTATTTTTACTGATGCGGCAACGGCCCTGAAAAAACCGGCTATATGAAGGAATCTGCCGGTGGCCAGAAATGCCAGAAGTGTAAAAGGGACGAGCAGCACATTTGCCGCAAGATAGCGGAAGTCAAAAAGTTTCCAGGCGAATAAAAAACTGTTCCTGTAGGAGATCATTAATTTGCGGTCCATGGCAAAATCCCTGTCAAAAGAATAGCTGCCCTTATGGTAAACAACGCTTGACGGTTCGTAATAACCCTTATATCCGGCCTTCCAACCCCTGTAGCAAAGGTCGACATCCTCCATATACCCCGGCAGGTAAATGTCGTCAAAGCCTCCAAGTTCGTTAAATACGGAGACCCTGAAGGCACCGTTACCGGTGTAAAGGTTGAAGGACGGTTTTTCAATATCGTTCTCATGGCCCCTGTAGTGCGGCCCGGCCGAGACAAATGCAAGTTTGTGCACGATCTTATTCCTGCCTTCTGAATATTCAGACCCGTCAAAATTCATCATTTTTGTGGATACGAAAAATGTATCAGGCATGTCGAAATATTTGACCAGCGGCAGTATGAAATTCGGGGCTGTCTTAATGTCGTTGTTAAGGATGATGACGATATCTTCCCTGACGGTTTTGATGAATTCATTGTATGAAACAAGAAATTTATTTTCGGAAGCCGTAAATATTTCGATCTTACCGGGATATTTAGAACGTATAAAAGCCGCGCTGTCGTCGGTGGACCTGTTGTCGATCACGGTTATCCTGCAGTCGGCGGGATATTTCGCCGCCGAATCAATTATCGAAGGAAGGCACTCCTCCAGGATTGACCTCCCGTTGTAATTAAGTATCGCTATATTCACAGATTTAAAAGCCATCGCAACCTCCCTCTGTTTAGAACGATTTTATCATTAATTATGCCCTGAAGGAACGCCTTTTGCGCCTGGATTTGCCGTGGATTTCGCATATAGAGGCGCGTAAACGGTCATGCCGTCCACATTTGCGAGAAAATCTTTTTTTGGATCGTAACATTCCGGGATCCCGCCCGTGACGGGATTTATATAAAGAGTGTCCCGTTTAAAACGTCCGGATTCGATGTCATTTTTTTGCGCATCAAGCGTTCTGTAATAATCCCTCGGATTACGGGCAAAGTAAAAATCATTTATTTTCAATCCGTGATTCGCCGCCCAATGCGCGACATCCGCCATACCTCCCGGCCAGGACAGGTCATGTATTTCAATGTATTTGTATTGAGATATAAAGCCCGCCCAGGCGGCGCTTTTTAACCGGCCAGTGTATTTTTTATCCACGAACGCTTCATGCCTGGATTTAATCAGAGGGGAAAGATCCATTGCCTGTATCCCGAGCGCTGCAAGCAATATGACCGTGACGGCCTTTTCCGGGACTTTTTTTGAAAGCGCAATTATGACGGCGATATAAAAGCAATAAAAAACAGGCCAGATGAACCTTCCGCCGGACCTGAAGGTGTTGAATATCCTTTCCAAAAATCCCGGCCTGTAACTCAAGAGGGTCCAGCGGCCGATATATATGTGATTGCTCAATGCGAACAGGAAGCACAGGGACAATGCAATAATAAGTGGCCAGTATTTTTCCCATAACGCCTTGAGCCGCGGCCAGCGTTCCTGCAGGGAAAGCGATATTACCAGGAGCAGGATGACTATCATTCCCAGTCCCAGATAGCCGTATCCCTCATACTGCCCGTTGGTCCCCACCGGCAGGGCATTCAGGAACCCGGAAGTATCAAGGGGATTAAAAAAAGTGTCCAGGTTCGCGCTGTAGTGGCCGTATCCGCCCGAGACCGGGTCGGCATAGAACATTCCTATTATATAAGAGTATGCAGCAACCACGGCCGATACGATGACAACATGTGAGACAACGCGCTTCCACGACCAGACCCTGTTCAAAAACCGCAGTTTTATAATGTCGGCGGCCCATATGAACAATATCATTGCCGCAAAGTAAACGTGTATGCTAATTGCCGTTACAAATATCCCGGCCCATGCCAGGGTCCTTTTTTTGTGGCTTAAGGTGGAAAAATAGGCGCATAAAGCCAGCAAAATTATCCACTGTCCCGCCAGGGAATCATGACCGCCCATCCTGAAAAGTACCGTTGGGCTCATGGTAAAAAACATGCTCGATAGAACTGCATTAAACCTTGGCATATTGAATTTTCTAAGGAGCCTATACCCCAGAATGCCCATAAGAACGACAGACATGGCGTACCACAGGCCAAAATATTGAAAATTGGCCGGAAGAAACCCCGAGAAAATTTTGAACGGCATGGCCAGCAACGGGAGTGAGTCGGTATATATGATGGAGGAGCCGCTGCCGTAAAAAATATCCTTTGTCACGGTCAATGGAAAATGCCATGAGTCATGGCTGTAAAATTCCCATCCGATATAATGCTGGGTATTGTCGCCGCCCATCAAAAGCCAGCCGGTATATCCGGGATCAATGATCTGCGGACATATCATAAAAAAAATAATGGATGAAATAATTATGACCAGCAATAAGGGGATGGCTTCATTTTCCCAATAAACATGAAAATTTTTCCGCATTTTTCCGTTTTCCTTTATATTAAATTAATATGAAAATTTCAACCTTTGTACCCGGCTTTTATATTGATAAGTATAACAATGTTTAATGCCGTATTCTACAGATTTTATGACGGAAATTCAGAGGTCACGGTCCAATTTTATATTGTTTATTCGGATCGTTGGATGTAAACTATAACAGTATCAAATACGTCTAAAAAAATGCAAGGCAATTGAATACATTCGGCTTTGAGCCGGAGGAGGCAACTGTGAAAAACAAGGGCATTATTGTTTTTGCGGCGGTAATTTTGTTTGCGGCTTTTTTTCAGTCGGTTTTTGCTGAAATTCAGGCGGGTTTTACCGTTGGAAGCGAGGGAGTTCAGAATTTTTATCTGGGATTGAGCGAGTACAACAATGTTCCCGTGACCCAGATCACGGCCATCAGGAACAACGGCATCCCGGACGAGGAACTGCCGGTGGTGTTTTTCATGGCTCAAAAGGCCGGGGTTTCTCCGGAAAAGATAATTGCATGGAGGATCCGGAAACATCTGTCATGGATGGCCATCGCAGGAAGGCTGAGCTTGAGCCCGGAAGTATTCTATGTTCCAGTTGAGGGGCCTGTAAACGGCGGGATTTACGGGAGAACATACGGTTATTTCGATATAAGGCACAAGAGCAGGTGGAACAGGATAAAGCTCATGGACGCGGATATCATAAATTTTGTGAACCTAAGGTTCATGTCGGAGCATTACGGGTACAGGCCCGAGGAAATAATCAGGCTCCGCGAGTCCGGAAAACCGTTCATCGCGATACACAACGACATCAGGGTCGAAAGGGTAAAGACATACGGCCGCGACTTTCACCAGTGGCGCGACCACAAGAACGATAATAACGACAAGAACGACCACAGGCAGGACAAACACTGGAACTGATGTTTTAATTGTAAAATAAAAGGCCCCGGGAAACCGGGGTCTTTTATTTTATGGGCGGATATAAATACCTTTTAATAATCAATGTTTTTTGTTAAAATCCATACCTGACGGAAAAATTGAAATGCGCAAGGGAGAAAAACATGGCTGAGACCGGACAGGACAAGCATAAGGCCTGGGAAGAAACCCAGTTGCAGTGGGATGATACGGATTTTCTGGCCAAAACCGCAAGCGCTCTCATGAAAAAAAAATGGCGGCGCCTTAATAAAAAAGTATCCGAAATAATAAGCGCCGAGGTCGTGGGCAGCACGGAGTATCCGGACCTGCTTGATATAGGGGCCGGCAGGGGGGATTTTTACCATGTGGTCAAGGATGTGGTAAGGGATTACACAGGCATCGAACCGTCGCACCGTATGCTAAAGGACGATGTGAAAGCCGAAAATTTCATTTTAAAAAGGGGAACAGGCGAGGAGCTTGCAGAAGAGAATAAATACGGCGTGTGCCTTATTAAGGAAGTGCTCGACCACACCTTTGAGCCGGAAAAGGTCATAAGCAACGCGTACAGGGCGCTGAAGGAAGGCGGAATAATAATAGTGACTCTTACCAACAAGAACGCTTTTTACAAGCTTATCTTCAGGGGTTACGCGAAAAAACTTGAGATGGAGCACAAAGACCATCTCTACAATTTTTCCCCGGCCGAAGTGGAGGAGCTTTTTAAAAAAGCCGGTTTTAAGACAGAAAAAATCTATTCGTTGAATTATATAAAAATGCCAAGGGTCCTGGAGGATATTGTCGGGAGCCTTCCTGAAAAATTTGTGTTCTGGCTTCTGGATATTTCCGACGCATTAATGTCCCTTCTGCTGCCGGGCAAGGGCGGCGGGTTCATAGCCGTGGCGCGGAAAGGCGAGAAGGCGGGAAAAATATAATGCGAATAGGAATAGACGCCAGGATAATTTTTAAACGCGGGGTCGGGCGCTATATCGAGAATCTAGTAAAGAACCTGCTTGTCATAGACAGGGACAACGAGTACTTTATTTACCTGGACAGGCGCTCAAGCCTCAATGAATATATAGCCGCTAAGAACGCGAGGCTGATCAGGCTTAATACCGACAGCGCCTACATATACGAACAGTTCCTGCTTCCGGCGCAGGCCGCCCTAGACAGGATAGACGTCCTGCACGGAACGGACAACACTCTTCCTTTCATCAATCCTTTTTATCACGGGAAAAAGATCGTCACCATACACGACACAATGTATGTGAGGCCGCTGAAAAAAGCCGTTGCAAAGCCGACCCTTAAACAAAAGGCGATAGATATTTACAACAAGGTGTCGATACCGCTGTCGGCCAGGATAGCCGACGCCGTGATCACAGTTTCAGATTACTCCAAAAGCGACATAATAAAACATACCGGCGTTAAGGAGGACAAGGTGTCTGTAATTTACGAAGCCGCGGACAAAAAATACACGGCCATAAACGAAGAAAAAAAACTTGATGCTATAAAACGGAAATATTCAATAATGAAGCCTTTCATACTTTTAAGCGCGGCTTCCGACACAAGAAAGAACACGATACGCGCGCTTGAGGCTTTCAACATATTCAACAACATGACGGAATTCAAATATCAGCTTGTGATAACTTCCATCGGCAAAAAAGAGATGGCGACTACCAACATAGCGGAAAAAATAAAAGAGCTTAACCTTGAGAAATATATTATAATCACAGAATACGCTCCGGAAGAGGACATGATACTGCTTTATAACACGGCATTTATTTTTTTGTTCCCTTCCATATGGGAAGGGTTCGGGTTGCAGGTGCTTGAGGCTTTTTCTTGCGGTCTGCCGGTGGTGACATCGAACAACACTTCACTTTCGGAAGTGGCAGGGGATGCCGCCATGCTTATCGACCCGTTTTCGGTTGAGGATATAGTCCGGGGTCTTGTCGAGGTCGAGAAAAGCGAAGCCAAAAGGAAAATACTCGTTGAAAAAGGGATAAAAAGGGCGGCGGAATTTTCATGGAAAACAACGGCCCAGGAGACATTAAAAATATATGAATCAACAGCAGCCAATAAGAATAAGTAACACAGGGACGGCAATAATGTACCTGGCGGTATTTTCCGGGATAATTTTGAGGTTTGTTTTACCCGGCCTTAAACCTGTATCCCCACAGGAGGCTTCATTTGCGGGAATGGTAACCGGCAAAGGTTTCCTGGAGGCGTTTTTCACTTCGCTTGCCGTCAATCCACAGCCGCCGCTATTTGATATGATGACCTGGATAGCGACCTCGGTTTTCGGGGTCTCGGAGTTTTCCCTCAGGTTTTTGCCGGCGGTCTTCGGGTCCGCGGCGATATTTGTTGTGCAGAAAATGACGCGCAGTTTTTATTCCGAAAGGGTATCGATACTGGCCGTCTCGCTTTTCGCTTTAAACCCGTTCCTTATTTACCTGTCGCGCTCCTGCGGCAGCGCGTCGCTTTTTATGCTGACCTCGCTGATGATAGTATATTATTTCATGCTTTCGGTCAAATACAACAGTTTCGTCATGGGGCCGTTCATATTCTGGTCAATTATCGGAATTTACACGCATTTTAACACGGTGCTCCTGCTTGCCGCGCTTAATGTTGTTCTGTTTTTCAGGTATAAGGAGGAAATAAGGATAAATCTATGGATAAGGTCGCAGATATACATATCGCTGGCATGCCTGCCTCTTTTTGTTTACCTGCTTAAGGGAGTTTCAGCCGGGGTTTATCCATGGGAGAACTTCGCCATGCTGCCGTTGATCTTTTACAAACAAATGCTGCTTGGCCCGGACCTGGGATTTAATTTTGTCACCGTGCCTTTCCTGCTGGCGGCGTCGTTTTTTTTGCTTGTGGGTATAGTTACATTGAGGAATATGAAGGAAAAAAGGATGACCGATATAATGACAATTATAGCGGCCATATTGCCGGCCGTCCCGTGGATCGAGGAGATCGTAAGAAAGCAGCCTTACGGCCCGCAATTAATGGTATTGTCGGGAGTTCTTTTGCTGATATTAATTGCGGTCGGCGCCTCGCATTTGTCCAGGGACGGCACCGTGCTTTTTTCCGTGATAACCGTGATCTTTTACGCCTGGGCCGCATTTGTTTATTTTTATCAGCCCGCGGACGCGGCCGATGTGAGGAAAATATATTCAGCGGTATCATCGCAATACAGGGACAATGACGTCGTATTCAACGCAGACCCGTCCATATACGTGCCATTTCAATTTTATAACACGAATTTAAACGGAAAAAAAATACCGGACAGGCTTCTCTCGGCCGTCCCTGAATTCAAGGGCAACAGGATGGTAAGGGAAATGTGGCGCGGGATCAAGGGATTTTTAAGCGAAAAGACCGGGACACGCGTGTATGCCGGTTATGACGCCAACATCCTGGCGGACAACGAAGCGGAGACCGAGGCGCAAAAATATTCAAGGTTGTGGCTGGTTTCCGGCGGCGTGGATACGGTTGGAAACATTACATGGTTAAAAAAACATTTCAGGGAAGTTTCCGAGAGAAATTTCAGCGGAGTGAGCCTGACGCTCCTCGAAAAAACATCCAGATAAAAAAAGTCAAGAAAAAAAAATATTAATTTTTCCGCGGCGGATTTATTCCTGTTGACAAAAACCCTTTAAGTATTAAAATTAATAATGTTAGATTTATGTAACATAAAAGGGTGGTGTGTTGTGGAAGAAAAAAATCTTTCAGCCGCAATGGAAGATTATATAAAAACAATATTTACGCTGGAGAAACGCAACAAAGTGGCACGGGTTTCCGAGATAGGCAGGCTGCTGAACGTAAAAAAGGCAAGCGTCGTGGCGGCCGTATCATTGCTCCAGAAGAACGAATTTATCAAACATGAGCGTTACGGCTTCATAACATTGACGGAGCGCGGAACCTCGACCGCGCAGATAATAGAACAAAAGAACAAAGCCCTGTATGATTTTTTGACCGGGGTCCTTAAGATAGACGATGAAAAAGCCAGGCTCGAGACATGCGGCATGGAACATTTCATAAGCCCTGAAACGGCGGAGAAAATAAGCCAGTTGACCAGGCAGCTGACGCCAAGGCAGGGAAAAAAGGTCCTGGCAAGGGCGAGAAAATAAATGAAAAAACGGACAGATCGTTTTGCCTGAAAATAGCGGCATACAATGATAAAAAAAATCGGGAACACGGTAAAAAAACACAAATTGTTGTTCGAAAACTTCATATCCCTTTCCGTCCTTCAGGCCGCGGGATATATCCTGCCGCTGATCACACTTCCTTATCTTGTAAGGGTGATGGGGCCGGACAAATTCGGGCTTGTCGCGTTCGCACAGTCATTTGTGATCTATTTTACGATCATAACGGACTATGGCTTCAACCTTTCGGCCACGAAAGACATTTCGGTCAACAGGGACAACCCGGGGAAAGTTTCCGAGATATTCTGTTCCGTTTACGCGGTAAAACTTATTTTATTGGTATTCTCGACGGCCTTATTCACGGCCCTTGTCTTTTTTATCCCGAGATTCAGGGCGGATTACCAGGTATTTATGCTGTCCTTCATAATCGTGCTCGGGAACACCCTTTTTCCGGTGTGGATATTTCAGGGAATGGAAAAAATGAAATACATAACGATCATAAACGTTATAATAAAGGCCCTTTTCGTTATTCCCGTTTTCATATTCATAAAAAAACAGCAGGATTATGTTTATTCGCCGCTGATTAATTCATCCGGGTTTTTGGTATCCGGGATAATCGGATTTTACCTTGCGGTAAAAATATTCAGGATAAAACTTATAATACCCACCGCGACGCAGATAGCCGGGCAATTCAGGGATGGATGGTATATTTTTGTTTCGACGATAGCCATAAGCGTTTATACGGTTTCAAACACATTCATCCTGGGGCTATTCGCGAATAATACGGTCGTTGGATATTATTCCGCTGCCGAAAAAATAGTCAAGGCGGTGCAGGGCATACTGGGGCCCGTTTCGCAGGCCGTCTATCCACACATAAGCAGGCTGGTATCGGAATCAAAGAGCATGGCAATGGCTTTCCTGAAAAAATTATTACTGGTAATCGGTTCCGGAACATTTTTATTGTCGGCGGCTTTGTTCGTTTTTGCGGACCCGATCGTGACATTAGTGCTGGGGCCCGAATACGGCAGGTCGGTCATGATATTGCGGATACTTGCGTTCCTGCCGTTTATAATAGGCCTGAGCAATGTATTCGGCATCCTTGGATTGATGAATTTTGGAGAGCAGAAAAAATTTTCAAGGGTTATACTGTCGGGAGGCATAATAAGCCTGGTACTGACAATCGCGCTTGTGCCCATGTATAAGGGGATAGGTTCGGCTGTTTCGTGGCTGATAACGGAAATGTTCATAACTTTGTCGTTCCTGTATTATTTTTCCAGGCTGGGCTCTGAAATTTAGCGACGCCACGGCAAAAAACTGTTATAATCCTGGCAGTGAGACCAAAAAAAGGAGAAAATTTGCGTGATGAACGGTTTGAGCCTGGAAAATTATTTATCCCGTGAAAAATAGGGCATGAAAAAATACCGGAATATAATCGTGGGGGCCGGAATTACCGGCATTACCATCGCCGAAAGGCTGGCCGCCTCGGGGGAAGAAGCTCTTATAATAGAAAAAAGGGATACAATAGGCGGGAATTGCCACGATTATTTTGACGAAGAGGGGAATTATATACAGCTGTTCGGTCCGCATATATTCCACACCGACCACGGGGACGTCTGGCATTATCTCAATAATTTTTCACGGTTCAACGAATATTCGCACAGGGTCTTGTGCAGCATAAACAACAGGCTGATAAACATACCGTTCAATATGAATTCCGTGGAACTTGCCTTTGACAAAGACAAGGCCGCAATAATAAACGGCATCCTGCTGAAGGAATTAGGCCCGGGAAAAAAAGTCCCCATTCTTGAATTAAAAGACCACCGCGAGCCGCTGGTGAGGGAACTGGCAGATTACGTTTATAAGAATATTTTTTTAAATTATACGGTCAAGCAGTGGGATCTGAAACCCGATGAAATGGACCCGTCGGTCACGGCAAGGGTTCCGGTATACATTTCAAGGGATGACAGGTATTTCCAGAGCAAATGGCAGGGAATACCTGAAAAAGGGTTCACTGAAATGTTCAACAACATGCTCAAAAATCCGGCGATAGAAAAATTATTGGCAACGGATTATAAAACGGCAATACAAAACATAGGATTCGAAAAGATGTATTACACCGGACCGCTGGATTATTACTTTGATTATAAATATGGCAGGATAAAGTACCGTAAGATACGGCTGGAATTTGAAAAAAAAGAAATGTCTTCGTACCAGGAGAACAGTGTTATAAATTATCCCAATGACAACGATTTTACGAGGATAACCGAATTTAACAAGTTCCTGTTCATTAAAAACAGGAATACCGTGACTGCGAAGGAATACGCTTCCTGGGACAACGGATTCGAGGCATATCCCGTCCAGACTCCGGAGAATCTTGAAATAGTGGGAAAATATGTAAATGAAGTCGGAAAACTTGACAATGTAAAATTTATCGGCAGACTGGCTGAGTGCAAATATTATGATATTGATACCGGGATCAAAAACGTCCTGGACAAATTCAATCCCAATGCCTAAGGATAGAAAGGTCATAAATGATAAGAATTAATAGGAACAGTAAAATATACATAGCGTGCCCGGCGGCTTTCGCCACCGGCGGCCCTGAATTGCTTCATCAGCTTGCGCACAACCTGAAAAGGCGCCTTCATATAGATGCCGCAATGTTCTATTTCCCGGAAAATCACCCCGATCCCGTGCATGATTCATATAAAAAGTACGGGACCCGCCGCGTAAACGAAATAGAAGACGACGCTAACAACATCCTTATCGTTCCGGAAATCGAGAAAGGATTATCGCTGTTCCGCAGGTATGATAGGATAAGAAAAATAATCTGGTGGTTGAGCGTTGATAACTTTTACAATTCGGACCCCGGTAATATCGCGCTTTTTTTTGGAAGGCTCATAAACAAGCTATATTTTATGGCCGCAAAAAAGCGTTTATTTGACATATCCAGCGTCGCCCAATCCCAGGCGCGCGCGGACATGGCAGGAGGGAATCTGAAGAATAAAGCAACGCTAAAACAGGCTGATTTTCATTTTGTTCAGTCATTTTATGCAAAAAAATTCCTGATAGACGGCGGCATGGACCCGCAGAAGTTGTTTTATCTTTCCGATTATCTTAACGAGGATTTTTTGAGGATAAAAACGGACATCTCAAAAAAACGCAATGCGGTGGCCTATAATCCCTTGAAAGGCGTTTTTTTTACAAAAAAAATAATGGAAGCGGCGCCGGGCATTGAATTTGTCCCGCTGATAAATTTGACAAGAAAACAGATGATAGAAACGCTGAAAGCGGTAAAGGTTTATATCGATTTTGGAAGCCATCCCGGTAAGGACAGGATACCGCGCGAAGCGGCGATGCTCTTTTGTTACGTCCTGACGAACAAAAGAGGCAGCGCCGGATTTTTCGGGGATGTGCCCATTTCGGACGAGTATAAGTTCGAGGACAGGAAAAAAAATATCGCGAAAATTGTCGGCAGGATAAGGGAATCTTTTGATAATTCCAACGGGAAGAGCAGGGAATTTAACAATTACAGGCGGATGATAAAACAGGAGCCGAAAAAGTTCCTTGACGACCTAAAAAAAATATTTGGCGGGCCGCGGCGATAAGATGCGTATTTACATTGCGGCGGCAATACGGGGGTAATAATGAAAAGACCGGTACTGGCGGCAGTATTATTGATGTTTGTTTCTTTTGCCTTCTGCGGGCAGGTGACCTTTGACGACGCGGAAGCCAACATGCTTCAAAACAGTCCTGCTATAAAACGCAGCCTTCTGGATTTTAATATGAACAAGGCGGCCCTTTCCAGGGAAACGGGCAACAGGTACGACGTAAAGCTTAATGCGGGTTACGGTTACGGCGCCGGATACGACGATAATATCATAACCGGCGATAATTCCAATTTTAATTCGAGTTTATCCGAGGCGCTGCCGACGGGGGGAAATATTTTTCTTAATATGAACTCCAGCAATTACGATCCCGCGCAGGGTGCAACTTTAAACGATTCAGTGGGCATAAATATTTACCAGCCGCTTTTACGCGGGCTTCTGGGGATGCCGGCGGATAATTCCATAAAAAGCGACGAATACGCCGTGCAAATGTCGAAAGAAAGCCTCAGGGACGCCGTCACCGGATCGACCGGGACGCTGAAAAAATATTTTGTGCAGATATACAGGCAGCAGCAATTCCTGGCGCAGAACACCATGGCGATCGAATGCGCGCGAAATACTCTTGCGGCGGCAAAACGCGGGCTTAGCGCCGGAGAACAACTCGAGGCAAAAGCGTTTCTGCTTTCCAGGCAGGCGCAGCAGGCGGGGTTCGAAAATAATATAAAAAGCGCATGCGAGGATTTTTTGAACTACGCCGGTTATGACGGCCGGGACTGGGATTCCCTGACCATAGACACCTCATCCATGACAGAAGAGGCGTATATACCGGTAACCCTCACCGCGGAGCTGGAAAACACGCTGATCGAGGTTCAGCCGCAGGTCGCGCGCGCAAAGATACGGTATGAAAACACCAGGCTATGGATGGATCAGGCCGGATGGTCCGTTTTTCCCCAGCTCGACCTGAACGCCTCCATGCAATTGAACGGGTTCGGGAACAACCTGACAGATTCCATAAAAATAATATCGCAGGGGCGGGAAAAATATTATTCAGCCGGGCTGAATTTCTCTTTCGACATACCGAACAGCGGAGCTGTTTTTGACGAGAAGTACCAGGAAGCAAGGTATGAAAGCGACCTGATGAATTACAGGATCATCGGGAACGGTTTCAGGCGCCGCATAAGGGACGCCTGGAGGAAATTGCAGCAGGCCATGAGCGCATATGAAATGAGAAAGGAAGCGTCGGAGGCGTTTTTAAAGAGGCTGGAAATGGTGAAGGGCGCGTTCAACGCAGGGTCTTTCAATGTCAGGGAAATGAACCAGTCAATAAACGACGCAGCAAACGCCCTGTCCGGCGAGGCCAACTCCTATTATGATTACATAGCAGCATTGAGCGACTGGAACCGTTACAGCGGAAAATACGAATCATATTTTAGCGGGTATATGAGGGATAAAGCAGAAAATTAAAAAGTTAAAATTCAAAACCAATAATTACAAGTTATTAAGTTTATAATTAAGGACAAAACATTTTGTCTTGCTTCAATTGACTACTTTTAAAGTTGTACTTTTTGGTTTTGAGTTTTAACTTTTAAATTTAAAAGTCTTATTTATATATCGTCGATTTTATCGTAAGCTCAACCCTGCGGTTCTTCTGACGGCCCTCTTCGGTCGTGTTGTCCGCTATAGGCGAAAGTTCCCCGTAACCTTCGGTGCGTATCCTGTTTTCATCGTAGCCAAGCAGGTTTACCATGAAAAACTTCACGGCATCGGCGCGCGCCTTTGATAATTCCTTGTTGTCCTTGTATTTTATCCCGTGCGGTTGAATGTTGTCGGTGTAGCCGGCGACGAGTATGTCCGATTCAGGGTTCTTATCTATGACGTCCTTCATTGTTTTCAGCACAGAATAAGCCGATATTTTTACATTGGCCTGTCCGAGGTCGAAAAGCGCGTCCGACGAGAAGGTGAGCTTTATTTCCCTCAAAAGGATTACAATGGGCTCGGGTTTTGTCATGGCTTTATTGCCGACGGAATCCGTGGTCATAAGGGAGTAATAATAAACTTCCCCCGTCTGCACATACTGGTTGTTCAGACCCTTGCCGTCCCATATATAGGTGAGCGGAGGATCGTTCTTGCCGGCGGCCGTGAAAAATATTTTCCGGTTGTAATCCCAGATGATGAACTGCCATGCGGAGACCTTGTTCCTGTCCTGCGCGAAAAAAGAGAAAGTCGCGGGAATTATCAGGGAATCTTTCTGGCCGGGTTTAAGAAGTTTTGGGTCCGCATCCACGGTCATTGTGGGCGGGGTGTTGTCTATTTCCACGTTCACCCTGTTTGATTCCGAGGTTCCGTTGTCGTATTCGCAGGTTATTGACGCCTGGTAAACCCCGTCGGGAAGGACCTTGCCGTTGACCTTGCCGTCCCAGATTATGGATTTCGCCAGCTTATCGGCCACGGGAAGCTTTGCAAGCGCGGCGCCCGTCGGGTCAAAAACATTCAGTTTTATGGACCTTAATTTTTCGGGAGATTTTATTATGGGGAAAAAGTATGCATTATCAAGGAACTTGTCGTTGTTGGGTGAAAATACCGCTGGCGATACTTTTAATCTGGCGGGAGGAGTTCCCCAGCCGTATACCAGGGAGACCCTGTGCGTCGGCCCGAGGTCTTCATAGTTTACAAAAGCATAGTCCAGTTCAAAACCGGATTTGCGGAAGCCCAGGCCGAAAGTGGGCTGGTCGAAAGCGCCGGTCATGTAGCCCAGACGCAGGGCGAACATATCATAGAGCCAGTATTCAAAACCTATTGAATAAAGCGGGTCGTAATCAGGATTAATTACGGCCTGTGCGGCTATCAAAAGCGTGCCCGTCCACATTTTCATTTCATCCGAAAGGCCGACATTGATAATGTGCGGAGGGTCGAAAGCTATGTCCTGCATTTTCAGCGCGGACCCAAGGTTTGTGACGTCGGCCCCGAGGCGCAGATAATTGCCGCTGTATATTGTCTTATAGAGCAGCCCTATGTCGGTGGTAATATTATAGCCGTGTGAGGTGTCAATGTTCTGTGAAGTAAGCTGGACCGTCGCGCCGGCGGAGAAGTTTTCCCTGAAATCCAGGGCATACCCCGCGGTGATTTCATAGTCGAACGGCGAAAATTTATTGGAGAACTGGGAAAAATCAAAAGTTTCGAGATAGCCGGGGTCATAGGATTGAAGCGCATCGGTACGGGTAAGCTGGTCTATCTGGAACCATGCCAGGGACAAGCCCAGCTTGCCGGAATCGGATCCGGGAACCGGGGAGACAAAGTCAAGGTGTTCGTAATTTATGCCCTGGAACCAGTTAATGTGGGTGAATTGCGCTTCAAAACCGGTAATTGAAGACATGCCTGCGGGATTATAGTACAGGCCGTATGTCCCGTCCGAAACTGCGGTGAAAGCCTCGCCCATGCCCACGGCGCGCGCATATGGTGGGATCTTTGTAAAATTGGAACTGGTAGTCCCAACCAGCTCCGCACCTGCCTGAATGGAGCACGCCGCAAGCGTGGATATCAACATAAAAAACAGGACTTTTTTCAAATTTCACCCCGAATCATATTCTTCCGAATATTTTATGCTATTAATATGGAAATATCAACTATTAATAGGCTGAAAAATCGCGATTGGAACGGCCCGGCGAGGGCGGTTTTATATATTGACAAAGGGTTTCAGCGGGGTTAAAATATTTGTATTGACCGGCAAAAACGGCAAAGAGGTGGTGGAAAATGTCCGATGATTTTTCAATGTTAAGAAGCGCCCTTCAGAAAGTCGATTTTTTCTATTCGCTGAACATAATGGACCTGGATGCTTTGATAAAAGCCCTTAAAAAAAGGAAAGCAAAGCCGGGAGAAGTCATAATAAAACAGGGCGAGATAGGGGATAAATTTTATTTGATAGGATCAGGGGCGGTTAACGTCTCAATAAACAATAAAAAGGTCACGGAGCTTGGAGAAGGGGATTTTTTCGGGGAAATGGCCCTGGTAACCGACCTTCCCAGGACCGCCACCATTACCGTGGTGGAGCCGACAAACCTTTTCCTGCTTTATAAGAGGGATTTCAAAAAAATATTGCTTTCAAAACCCAAAATAGCCCATATTATTAATGAAGTGCTTGAAAAGAGAAGGTCCGGCAAATAAAGCCGCCTTTCATCCATTCAAAAAAAATATCTTGCGATAAAAACCGTTTAGCATTTATCCGGTATTTTTAAAAACGGGAAGGAGAAAAGATGGACGCGACGCAGGTAAAAGAAGGAGAGGCAATAAATCATGTGTTTGAGGGGCTTGACCAGGCTATCAAGGACGCGGTTCTGGGAGCCATTGAATTTTTCGGCAAGGAAAAATCGGAGAACGGGAACAAGATAGAGGACGTTGTCAAGGTAAACAAGCTGCGCAACGCCTATAATTCCCTGGTAACGGCCCTGATCAATGAAAGAATGAACAATTTGAACAAATTCCAGGAGATGTTCCTTTGCACGGGAGCCATAGCCGACGTCGTGGATATAGGCGGAAACAAGATAACGCTTATGGACCCGGCGGTATACGCGAAATTATTCGAGGATTTCTGGAAAAAGGACGAGAACAACCCGTTCTTATCCTCGGTTTTTTCGGTGACTGATAAAATGAAGGCCCTTGCCGAGGGAAAGATCGAGCTCATAGACACATCAGGCAAGAGAAAGTCGAAAAAAGCCGACGACAAGGTGGACCCGAAAAAATTAAAGGCTTCGCTTGAGTGGAAGAAAAATGACAGTTTAAAAGCGGGTGCGAACCTTACAAGGACCCTGGGTTCCTATCTCGACAAAATGCTCCAGATCGATGCCATCAAGCTCAAGACCCTGAAGCTTAATTACGACGGTTTGAACACTTATTTCAACATCCTGGGAAAGGGCGCGAAACTTTCGCCAGACGACAAAAAAATGAAGGACGCCCTGGCCGCGCGCTCAGATATGATGGCAAAAGCCCTGGCTGATTTTACGAAGCTTTACGCGGAAACATTCACCCGCGCCGCCGAGGCCGTTGATTCCATAAAGGAAAAAGTCGACGACATAAAGCAGAAAGAGATTGATATAGCGAAGGCCTCATCCGCCGTGACGCTAGAGGCCAACAGCGCCGTCGATTCTTTCACATCCGAGCACTCCGACATAATAAAAAGGGATATTTCCATAATCAATTCTTTCATTGTCAGCGCGTCGGAAAAGTCGGCCAACAGGGTGCCTTTTTCAGGCGCCAGGATACTCCTCAATTCTCAGATACCGGATCTTGCCAGGGCCAACGACTCTTATTTCTGCACGCCGGGCGCCGTCATGGAATCGCTCAAGAAAATATGTTCGATACATATAAACGCCTTCCCGAAAGACGAGGACGGCAATTACATGATCCCGCCGATATTGATAGAGCCCATCAGGAACTACGTGGATTTTCTCGAGGACCGTTTCATCATGGGTTTTGTGACCGGCGAGCCCGGCAAAAAAGGTGCAAAAGTATCATTTTCGCCCATCGATTTCCAGATAATGAAGGCCATAGGGATGTATCTTGCCAAGGATCCGATCTATGATTACCGCGGCGAGATAAACGAAGGAACGTTCATGGGTGATTACACCGGAAAGATAGAAAAG
>Ga0181535_10001140_pt1 | contig 35882 bp, 35 predicted proteins | sample PEATcosm2014_Bin_44_FD_119774 | JGI IMG/M metagenome (GOLD analysis project Ga0181535, IMG submission 119774) | Peatland microbial communities from MTU Mesocosm Facility, Houghton, MI, USA - PEATcosm2014_Bin17_30_metaG | ecosystem: Environmental > Terrestrial > Soil > Wetlands > Peat | place... | reverse complement strand
TTCGCGTTCCGGCTTCTTCTCCGGGGTTTGGTCTTTCTCTTCTTCCGCTTTGATCTTGCGGCGGTCTATCACTTCGAACTTCGGTGGATCGCTCATCTGTTCTCTGCTTCCCAATTCGATTCAATCAAAGCTTCGGCGGTGAGGAAAGAATCCGCGCCGTCCCGGTCGCCCCGCCTGCCCGATACGTCAACGGCTCGTTACGCGTTTCAGCATCGCTGCGGATCATTCCCATCGCAAACGCACGGCTGCCACCCGCCAGCAACAGCTCAGCCGCACTCGTGATCTGCCCTGCCTGAACATCCCCGAGCTTCAATTCCGTGCCGGCCTCAGGTAAAGGCCCATCCAACTCCAGCGAACGCAGGTGTCGGTGCACATTCCCGCGCGAGCGGATGCGCTCTACGATCTCCTGCCCCAGATAGCAGCCCTTGTTGAAGTGCAAGGCGCGGGTCTGCGAAGTTTCCTGCGGCAGATCGCGTTCTGCGATGTCTGCTCCGTAGACCGGGATTCCTTCCGCAATGCGAAATGCATCGAGCGCCCGCGATCCCACCGGATCGGCGCCCGCGGTGCGCAGGCACGACCAAAGCTTCCCCAGTCCCGCCGCCGGAAGAAAGAACTCGTAGTGCTCACCCAGCACACCAAAGCTGCGCACGATCCGCAACTGCCATCCGTTCCACTCAACGGTCGTTCCCGTCATCGGTTCGCTGAGCGTCGCGAGCCCCACCCGCTCCAGCACCTCGCCTGCCTTCGGACCGGTCAGGCCCACCGCAGTCTCCGGTGTCTCCTGGCCGAGGGACACGAGCTCCACATCGTCCATGATGATGAAGTGCTCTAGATGCGCCAGCAGCCTGGCATACTGGTCGCTCGCTATTTCCAACACCAGAGAATCGCCTTCGCGCCAAGTCGTCAGGTCGCCCTGAATACGGCCCTGCGCGTTCAGCACAAGGTTCCAGGCTCCGCCATTCGGCGCGAGATCGTTCACCGTATTCGAGACCATGCCGCTTAGCCAGCGGAACCGATCCTCGCCGCGCACTTCGATGCGCCGCATCCAGCCCAGATCGTGTACCGCAGCGCCTTGCGTCAATGCCGCTGTTTCAATCGCTGGCGCGTCCAACTCCTGTGGTGTCTGCACCGATCGATATTCAACCAGGTGAGGCGGCTTCGGCGTCGCCGCCAGCAAGGCAGCAAGTGGTGTAATTAAAGTAGTTGTTACGGTCGCGGATCCACTCATAGGGGAGCACTTTCGCGGGCCCGGCAATGCTTTCTTTTGCAGAATTCGCGCCGGACCGCATCCTGATTATAGCCTTGAGACTGGATGCTGTTCTCGGAGCACCGGAATCCGCTTTCACAAGGAGATTGCATGCGTTGGAGCTCGGACTGGACCCGAAAACAAGCACTTATCTGGACTCTGCTGGTCACGGGCTGTCCTCCGACTGCAACACATGCAAACCAGCTTCCGGTTTCGCTCGTGCCCGCTTCCCTGGCAGCGCAATCTGCGCCCAACCCTTCCCAAACGAAAGACAAGGGCGAGGCACATATCACCGCCGACCAGGCCAAACAGCTCTTTGCTCTCGTCGATCAGCTTTTGAAGTTCTCCTCTGACGAAACCGGCTTGCCCATTAAGAGTGATGTCAAACGCCAACTCACTACACGTGCCGCCGTTGAAAGCTATCTGACCGAGAAGTTCAACGAGGACGAAGACGCCAAGCGTATGCAGCGCAGCGAAATCGTCCTGAAGAAATTCGGCCTGCTCGATCGCGACTTCGACCTCAAGCCCTTCCTCCTGTCTCTGCTCAAAGAGCAGATCGAAGCCTACTACGATCCAAAGGAGAAAACGGTCAATCTCCTCGACTGGGTCTCTGTCGACGAGCAGAAACCGGTATTGGCCCACGAGCTCACCCACGCGTTGCAGGACCAGCATGTCGATCTGGAGAAGTGGAGCGACCAGACGCCATCCGATGTGTCAGCGAATGCTGGCGACGATTCGGCGCATCTGGCGAAGGATGAACTCGACACCGCGCGCGAAGCAGTTACCGAGGGACAGGCTACGGCCGTGATGATGGACAACATGCTCAAACCGACGGGGCACAGCCTGCTCAAGGATCCAGAAGTCGTCGAGGTCATCAAACAGCAGATGGCCGGATCGGGCGATTCTCCCGTATTGGCCCGGGCGCCGCTGCTGCTCTCGGAATCGCTGATGTTTCCCTACCGCGAGGGCCTCAGCTTCGAGCAGGACGTATGGATGGATCAGGGTCAGGCAGCAGCCTTCACTGGCGCGCTCGATCGCCCGCCCACGTCGTCGTGGGAGATCATGAACCCCCGCGAATACGAGAAGAGTCATCTGCCCGTCGTTCCGTTATTGCCCGACATTCATCCTCTCGTCGACGCACTCTATCGTCCCTATGACATCGGTCAGGTGGGCCAACTCGACGTGCACATTCTCACCGGAATCTTCGGCGGCGAGAATGCAGCCCGCGATCTGACGCCTGCTTGGGATGGTGGTCTCTATTGGGCCGGACAGTTGCGCAATGCCACGGCGACCGAGCAGGCGTCTACGAAGTCGATTGCGCTCCTCTATCTCTCGGTTTGGAAAAGCAGTCAGTCCGCAGCGGCATTTGCGCGGCTCTATGAAGACGAGTTGGGACGCAAGTACTCGGGCCTGAAGCTCCAGTCTTCCGCGCAGACGACGGATTCGACCCCCTCCGATGAGCAGGTTTACACCACCAGCGAGGGACCGGTCGTGATCACCACGCGCGGCAAGATGGTCTTTGTCGCGGAAAGCTTCGATCTTCCGCTTGCTCGTCAGCTCACGTCGCTCGTTCTGAATGCGCAGGGCGCTGGCGAGTTGAAATTGGCGGCTGTGCCGCGAGTTCCCTCCCTGCAGCGCGCCTCTCTTGAGCTTGTGCGCAACAAACCCATGGGTTCGCGCACGACAGCACCCGATCCGGGCCCAGCGGCGATGGATCCGCTAGACCCAATCTCCGGAAGTCTGGTCCGCTTCTTCTCCGATTGCGGCGTGATGAAGTTTGCGGTCGATGCGACCCTCCGCGCCACCCGCTAGATTCCGGCTTGAGCGCGGCTCAGCGACAGCTACGCCGGAACTTCAATCTTCTTCACCAGGTACTCGTTCACGAGTTCGGCTACAAGCACTGCGGTCGGCACAGAAACCATCGCCCCCACGACGCCTGCAACGGCGGAGCCGATCAGCAGCGCCACCAGAATCGCCAGCCCCGGCAGTCCGACCCGGCTCTTCATGATTCTCGGCACCAGGAACGAGTTCTCGGTCTGCAGATAGATGAAATAGAACACCGCAACACCGATCACGCGTCCCCACGAATCGATCGCCGCCACCAGGAGGGCAAGCGCGACGCACACCGCCGCGCCCACCACCGGGATAATGTTCAGCAGGCCGGTCAGCGCGCCGAGAGCATACGCATAACGCACACCCAGGAGCAGGTACACGATCGTGCTCGTTATCCCCAGGATCAGCATCAGACTTCCCTGGCCCAGCAGCCACTGGCCCATGCGAACCTCTGCACGTTGCAACGTCCGATCCAGCCGCTCGCGCTCCCCCGGAGGAAAGAAAGACAGAAACCAGCGATACGCGTGATCGCCTTCCAAGATGAAGTAGACCGTCAGGACAACGCCCATGATGATGCTGAAGAGCTTGCCCGCCCAATCTTTGATCGAGAGCAGAAGATAGGTGGCCGCGCTCCCGGCAAACCCCTGGACCCGCGCAATGATGTCGTCGCGATCGATCTGATCCGCAAACGGAACGCGATTGAGCTTTTCCAGAAGAAGTGGCAGCCGCGTCGGTGCTTCCTTTGAGAACTCCTGCAGATCGCGGATCACGGGCGGCAGCGCCACGAATCCGAAAGCGATCAACACGGCAAACGCTGCCGCCAGCATCGCGAGCATGGCGATACCTTTGAAGGGCTGCCACCGGCCCACGCGCACATTCGAGACCCGGTAAACGATGGGCGCAAACACGACCGCAAACAGCGCGCTCACGTAGAGCAGCACCAGAACGTCGCGAATGAGCCAGGCGATGTAGCACACCAGCGCCAGTACAAAGACAAAGACGATGTCGCTGCGGCGAGTCCGATGTGCTCGAGTGTCTTCGGTCATTTCCAAATGATCTGTCTGCCGATCCCTTCGACTCCCAGCGCTACTGATCGCCGCTCAGGATCGATCCAACGATCCCGCCCAGCAGCGCACCGCCGGTCGCAGGCACCACTTGGCGGCTCTCGCCTCGCGGCAAGTACTCGCTGATCTGATGCGCCAGACGTGAAATAGGCAGCGTCTGCAGCCAGACCGTGCCCGGCCCCACCATGACCGCAAGAAATAGACCGTCGCCGCCGAAGATCATGTTCTTGATGCCCGGCACGGTCGTGATCTGGAACGAAACCGAGGACTGGAAGGCGCCCACGTGGCCCGGATGCACGCGCAGCATTTCGCCCGGAGCAAGGTTCTTTACGATCAATTCGCCCGAAAGCTCCAGCCACGCCATCCCGATGCCATTCAGTTTTTGCAACAGAAACCCGTCGCCACCGAAGATGCCCGCTCCCAGCGACTGCTGGAAACCGACGCTAATTGCCACCTGCGGCGTGGCGCACAGAAATCCATGCCGGTGCACCAGGTACTCCTGTCCCGGTCCCACTTGCACTGGGACAATATGCCCCGGTACCTTGGTCGCGAACGAGACCTCGCCGGGATACTGGTAGGCGCGGTACTCGGTCATGAAGATGCTCCCGCCACCGGCCACGCGCTTCAACACGCCGAATAGCCCACCGCCTCCACCCATTTGCGTATGCGTCGTCATCTGGATCGACGCGGTCATCCACGACAGTTCACCGCTTTCAGAAAACACGCTTTCGTTTGGGTCCAGCTGAATGTCCAGCACCGGCATGGTGGTGCCTTGAATCCGGGTCTGCATACGGGGAACTCCTCCTGTTTTCCGCAAGTGTACAGGGTAGCGTCGGACTCTACCGATGAAAATCGCCCTCTCAAACTGAGAGTGCAATCTGCAATAGAAAATCCGTCCTGCCCTTCACCAAGTTTCAGACGTAACTCGGCCCTCGCCGGTTCCATCCCGGCGAAAAATCGAGTGCCTGCGAAACAGCGCATCATCGCGCTTGGGAAAGTCCTCGCGGAAGTGTGCCCCGCGGCTCTCCGTCCGCGCCAGGGCGGAATCCAGTATGGCCCCCGCCACTGTGCACAGAGCCCGCCCCTCGACGAGTCTCCTGCCCAGCTTTCCGGCTTCCGAGACGCAGGCGACGCCTATGGCAGACTCAGCCCTCAGGCGTTGTCCCGCGCGTAGCGATGACTCCTCCCGCAATAGCCCGGCATGTGTCCACATTGAGCGTTGCAACGTCGCGATTCCCGTCTCAAGCACTTCCACCTCGTTCGCATCGAGTGGGGTGCATCCACGGTCCGGCGATTCAGCGGAAACCAACGGCAGTCCATCCTCCAGCATCGCCTTCGCCGCGCGCGCACCAAATACCAGCCCCTCGAGCAATGAGTTCGACGCCAGCCGATTCGCCCCATGCACGCCAGTGCACGCAGCCTCGCCCGCCGCATACAGACCGCGCAGGCTTGTACGGCCATCGACGTCCGTGCGAATCCCGCCCATCAGATAGTGCGCTGCCGGCCGCACTGGAATCAAGTCCCTCTGCAAATCGAGCCCATAGTGCCCAAGAAACGCACTGATCCCCGGAAAACGCTTATGCAGATCGATGCCCTGCACGTGGCGCATATCCACATAAACCACCCGAGCGTCACCGGGCCTGTCGCCCATGCCTTCGCGCGTAATCGCCCTTGCCACTACATCGCGCGGAGCCAACTCCAGCAGTGGATGGTACCGCTCCATGAAGCGTTCCCCGCGATCGTTGCGCAGATAAGCGCCTTCGCCACGCAGGGCCTCGGACATCAGAAACCGCGGTGCACCTGGCAGCGAGAAAGCCGTCGGGTGGAACTGATAGAACTCCATGTCGGCCAGCTCAGCGCCAGCCTGCACTGCCAGCGCTATCCCATCGCCCGTCGCCACAGCCGGATTCGTCGTATCGCTGTAAACCTGGCCCGCGCCGCCCGCCCCAACCAGCATCGCTCTTGCGAGGGTCGGCTTGACACAGTTATCGGGATCGAGGAGGTTGGCGCCGATCACCCGGCCATCCGCCACGACCAGCTCCGACACCGTCGTCCACTCGGCGAAATGAAGATTCTTGTGCGCCCCAGCAAACATCGCCAGCGATCGGCTGATCTCGGCGCCCGTGGCGTCTCCGTTTGCGTGCAGAATCCTCGCCAGGGAGTGGGCTCCTTCTCGTGTCCGCACCAGCTTCTCGCCTTCGCAATCGAACTGCGCGCCCCACTCGATCAGCTCTTCAACCCGCGCCGGGCCCTCGTCCACCAGAACTCTCGCAGCCGGCTCATGGACCAAACCATCGCCCGCATCCACCGTGTCCTTGAGGTGCAGTGCGACATCGCTCCCGCCCTCCATGGCAACCGCAATACCGCCTTGCGCATAATGCGTGTTCGACTCGGCCACCGACTCCTTGGTGACGACAAGAACCTCGCCGTGATGCGCGAGCTCAACCGCTGCACGCAGCCCCGCAACCCCGGCGCCCATCACCAAAAAATCGACACTGGACACTAACGCCATAACTTTTGAGGCTATCATCGGCGAGTGGACTCACCCGTCGGCCTCCGGGTAAAGGAGAGCTAGGAGGAATCCGATGATCGTGCGTGAACGACGAAGCCGGCCTGCACCCTGGCGCGAGAGAAACAGGTCCATTGCTCATCGCTGGATGGTGCCCTTCGTGGCCTTTGAGTGGCTATGGGAGTGGGTCGCATTCGTTTTGAGCAACTGGACCTTTCTGGAGGTCCTCGAGTATCTGGGATCGTTTTCCGTTCTTGTCGCCGTTGTCTTCTACTTCTCCGAATCCGGCGACCGCGTTAAGCAGCGGCACTACCAGGCCTGGCAGGTCATCAACACCGCCCAGGGCAAAGGTGGAAGCGGCGGCAGAGTCGAAGCCCTCCAGGAACTGAACGAAGACCGGGTACCGCTCGTCGGAGTCGATGTTTCCTCCGCCTTCTTACAAGGCATTCAACTGCGGAAAGCCGACTTGTCGCGCTCCAACTTCAGCTCGGCGGATCTGCGCAACAGCGATTTGAGTGGCTGCACCTTCGCGCTCGCGGACCTGAACGCAGCGAACTTTCGAGGAGCGAAGCTCGATCATGCGTCCTTTGCGCAAGCCGATCTGCGCAACGCCGATCTGAACGGCAGCAGTCTGACTGGCGCGGACCTGGCCGGAGCCGTACTCGATAACGCCGACCTGCGCGGAGCCGATCTCGCCAATTCCCGCTGGCAGGACATTCGCAGCATCGCGGGGACAAACGTCGCAAGCATTCGCAATCCACCCGCAGGCTTCGTCGACTGGGCCCTGAAACACGGCGCCGTTAGCATTGCCAATACCGACGGCTAAGCTCAAACCGTCGCGAGTTGGCCGATCTCGTACTCCCGCGCGTGGCCTGTGGGCGCCTCGGAGATCCGCACACACAGCTTCCCGCTCGAATCGCAGGAGTACTCCTCGCGCACCGTGAGCCCATTTGGATTCGCGAGCGGCACCACCGGTTCGCTCGCCAGATCCCGACCCCATAACTGCGGATCGAAGGGGAACTGGATCTGCTCCCAGTTCGTGATCTCGCCGACCGGTTGCCCAGCCTCATTCAGCTGCGAGCACTCGAGGTAACGGAAGTGCCCAATGTTATGCGCGGGCTGATACACGCGCTCATAGCGCAGGGGCGGCTCATCCCCCGCTGGCAGGCGCGCACCTCGCGGAAAGATGAGATCGAACACAATCGTCCCTCCCGAATCCGCCTCACGCCAGATCCCGAAGTTGTGTGTAAACTGATCGCGCAGCGGATCGACTTCTGCCCCTGCACGAATCGCCAGCCCCACCGCGCTCGCCGAGCGCATGTAAGCCGAACGCCGTACCTTGCGTCCAAAGGTCTCGCGCAGCACTCGCCCTACAGCCGGCAGCTCCGATCCTCCTCCGGTCACATAGAGTGTGTCGAGCTCACCGTCCGCATAGGTCTCGAGTATCCTCTCTACTACCTCTCGCGTCGCCTCGATCAACGGCCGGCACCGTTCGTAGTACACATCCACCGGAATCGTCACTTCCTTCATGCCTAGACGTACACGCTCAAAGTCAATCGTCACTTTGCGCGTGTTCGGATTCAGCGATTCCTTCTTTTCCCGGCATTCATCCAGCAACTTTCGCCGCTCGAACGGTGTGAACGGTGGATTCGGGCCAGCCACAACGCTTGCGATGTTGGCCAGGATCTCGTCGAAGTCATCTCCGCCCAGGTTCGGAATTCCATCCGAGGCCTCGACAATGTTCTCTCCGTCGCGCAACATCACCAGCGAGACATCGAATGTCCCGCCGCCAAGGTCGTACACCAGCAGGCCGCTCCCCGGCTTGTTCTTTCGCTCATCGCTGCTGCGGTACCCAAATTCGATTGCCGCAGCCGACGGCTCGTTCACCACCCCCAGCACTTTGAAGCCTGCTGCCTGCGCCGCTTCCTCCGTCATGAATCTCTGATTGCTGTTCGCATTCGCAGGAACACCCATCATCGCTTCCAGGGGCTCATCGGGATCGGCGCCGAGATTCGAATGTTCTACCAACTGCTGATAGAGCGCGCTCATCATCTCCGCCATCAGCACACGCATGGACACCGATCGTCCCCCGACATGGACCTCCGTGTGCGGGCCAGCCGTGCGCAGGGCACGCTTGATCGATCGCACCATCGTCCAACTCTCGGAATCCTGAGCGGCCATCGCGTCCCACCCATATACGCGAACCCCGCCTTTGGCGGCCAGCACGGGCGGAAACCAGTCGCGCATCTGACCGTCCGGTGTTTCAAAATGCACAAGCGGATAGTTGCCGCGATCCGCAACAGCCACCACCACACGCGTCGTTCCAAAATCGACTCCAATACGCATGGTTCTAGTTTAGCCGCCGGCGAATTCAAGTGGGGGGAGGAGAATACACTGTGCAAATCTCGTAAAATGAATTCAGCGTGCAAACCATTCGTGTAGAGACTCCTACAGCCAGATACAACGTCGTTGTAGGCACTGGATTGCTTCGATCGCTGGCCTCGCGCATCGAGCGCATCGCGGGCGAATTGCCACGTCGCGTCTTCGTTCTCACCTCGCCGGAGATCTGGGCACTTTGGGGCAAAGCCTTCGTTAGCTCCTTTAGCGAGCCGCCCATCGCTCTCTTTCTACCTGCCGGAGAACAGCGCAAAACGTTGGCCAGCGTGGAGCGCCTCTTGCGCCAGATAATCGCCGCGGGTGGCGATCGCGGATCGCTCCTAATCGCTTTCGGTGGCGGCATCGTTGGCGATGTAGGCGGCTTTGTCGCCGCAATCTTCATGCGCGGCATTCCTTATGTCCAGGTCCCCACTACCTTCCTCGCTCAGGTCGACTCCTCGGTCGGCGGCAAAACGGGCGTCAACCTGCCAGAAGGCAAGAACCTCGTTGGCAGCTTTCATCATCCGATTGCAGTTTTTGCGGACATCGAAGTTCTGGGCACTCTGTCCGAGCGCGAGCTGCGCGCTGGCCTCATGGAAAGCATCAAGGCCGGCATCATCCGCGATCGCGCGCTGGTACGTTACATGGAAGAGAATGCGGGCAAGGTTCTGCAGGGCGACGTAAAGGCCCTCGAGAAGGTCATCGCCACGTCGATCCAGATCAAAGCGAAGGTCGTCAATCGAGATGAGCGCGAGAGCGGTCTGCGCATGATCCTCAATCTTGGCCACACAGTGGGTCACGCTATCGAGCAGGCGACCCGCTATAGAGTGCTCCTGCATGGCGAAGCCGTGGGGTGGGGCATGATTGCGGCCCTCGCCATTGCCAAGCACCGTGGCACGATCTCTGCGCAACAATTTCAGCGGCTGGAAGACCTGATTCATCTCTACGGGCCTCTCCCACCCCTCAAACTGCGCCCCGCGAAGGTCATCGCCGCCACAGGCGCCGACAAGAAGAACGTCGGTGGCATACGTCGATTCGTGCTCCCTGTGGGCATCGGCGATGCCGGCGTCGTCCAGGATGCCACACCCGCTGAGTTGCAGGGTGCCGTCACATACATGCTCGCGCAAGCCCGAGAACGGCGCGTCTGATGCCAACCACGGGAGCCCAACCCGCTGGAGTTCTCGACGAAGCCGCGGCCGCACAGTCCGTGCGCACCATGTTCAATTCGATCGCTCCTCGGTACGACCTTCTCAACCATCTCCTCTCCGCCAATATCGACAAGCTCTGGTGGAGACGGGCAGCGCGAAGTTTCAGCTCCATTCTCTCCAAACCCGAAGCTGCGATCCTCGACATCTGCTGCGGAACCGGCGATATGACCGTCGCTTTGCTAAAGCATCGACCAGGCGCGGCAAGGCCCATTCTCGCGGGAGACTTCGCCCGAGCCATGCTGAGTCGTGCGCCACAAAAATTCGCCCGGTTCGGCAACACCGCAGCCATCCCAATGGAAGCAGACGCCCTGCATCTCCCCATCCGCTCTGCTTCACTCGATCTCGTCGTCACTGCCTTCGGCTTCCGCAATCTGGCCAACTACGAAGCCGGCCTGCATGAGTTTCAACGCGTACTGAAGCCCGGAGGGCGCTTGGGCATTCTCGAGTTCAGCCAGCCTGGCGGCCTCATCGGCAAAGCTTATGCCGTCTACTTTCACCGCATCCTCCCTGCCATCGGCCGCATCATCTGCGGTGCGGACGGCCCTTACGCTTATCTGCCCGAGTCCGTCGGCAACTTCCCCTCGCCGCCGGAGTTGTTATCGATGATGCAGGCTGACGGTTATCGCGACTGCACCTGGCAGCCCTACACCTTCGGCATTGCGGGGTTGTATGGCGCGACGCGCAGCGAGTAGCTTGAAACTGGAGAGCCGGCCACATGATTGCGCAAACCGACTGGCAACACGACGACGTCTTTGAAGGAACTGCCGAAAACGGCAACAAGATTGTGTTTGACGCAGATGCGGCGCATACCATCGGCCCCAGCCCGATGGAAGCCGTTTTGATGGCGCTCTGCGGATGCACCTCCGTCGATGTCGTCAGTATTCTCAAGAAAAAACGCCAGGCAATCACCGGCCTGCGCGTGTCGGCCGTCGCCGAACAGGCGCCTGAACCACCGCGTGTCTTCGCCCACATCAAGTTGACCTTCGCCATACGCGGGGCGAACTTGAGCCGCAAAGCCGTCGAAGACGCCGTCTCCCTGTCCAAGAAGAAATACTGCTCCGTCTCGCTCATGCTCGAGAAAGCCTTGCCCATCGACTACGAGATCGTCTATCCCGATGGAGAGCCGGAACCATGAGCGGCCATGTCCTGCTCCGTGTGTTTCGCATGGCCTCGCTCATTGTGGCCCTGGTCTTGGTGGCGCTGCTCTCGGCTATCGCGACGATGCACTTCGCAATCCATGGAGCTGAAGTCCAGGTTCCTTCCCTCAAGGGCATGACGGTGGTCGACGCACGCAGTCAGACTGCCGGCATGGGCCTCAACCTAAATGTAGACAATCGCTACTATTCGAGCGATGTCGCTGCGGGACACATCCTCACTCAATCCCCTGCTCCCGGCACGGTCGTACGCCGCGAGTGGCACGTACGCGTATCCGAAAGCCTGGGCCCGCAAAAAGTCGACGTCCCCAACGTCGTCGGAAACGATCAGCGTGTGGCGGCATTCCAGCTGCGGCGCGCCGGCCTTGACGCCGGCACCATCGCCAGAATCCCCGACAACGCTGCGCCGGAGGGCGCTGTCATCGCACAAGATCCTCCAGCTCACGCGCAGGGGATCGAACGACCCAGCGTCAATCTCCTGGTCGCTACACCGGATGACGCAACTCCGGATGGCTATGTGATGCCTGATTTCTTCGGCATCCCGATCGTCGCCGCACAGGCGCAGCTTGCGAAGATCGGCATCAAGACAACTCAGCCGACATTTGTCGACGTGCCCATCCCATCCGTCGGCGCAGGCAGTGCGCCTCCTATGCCTCCGGTCGTTCCCGGCGCCGTCATCGGGCAAGACCCTCAGGCCGGCGCACGTGTCAGTCTCGATGCCGAAGTTAAGCTGACCGTAGCCAGGTAAAACAGCGCCCATTCTGGGTCAAGCGCATCCAAGGGAGATGATGACGCCCAAAGTCGAAAACCAGCATCGCGCGAGCGCCATCAGCGACTTCTCGCATGCCTGGCGGGCCCTGCGCCATCGCAACTTCCGGCTTTTCTTCGGCGGCCAAAGCATCTCGCTGATCGGCACATGGATGATGCGCGTCGCCACCGCGTGGCTAGTCTACCGCCTGACCAAATCCTCGCTCCTCCTCGGCACCGTCAGCTTTGCCGGCCAGATTCCAACCTTCCTGCTGGCGCCCCTTGCCGGCGTCATCGTCGATCGCATCGACCGCCGCAAAGTCCTCGTCTGGACACAGACCCTGGCTATGCTCCAATCGTTTGCGCTGTCCTGGCTCACCCTTGCGCATCGCATCAACATCGCCGAAGTCCTGGCGCTAAGCGCGATGCAGGGCGTCATCAACGCGTTCGATATGCCGGGCCGTCAGTCGTTCATGGTCAAGATGGTTGAAGACCGGGCCGACCTATCCAACGCTATCGCAATCAACTCGTCCATGGTGAACGCGGCCCGCCTCATCGGCCCATCGCTCGCAGGAATCCTGATTGCCGCAACCAACGAGGGCTGGTGCTTCCTCACTGATGGCGTCAGCTATATCGCCGTCATCGCTTCGCTGCTCATGATGCGCGTCCCGCCGTCCAGCGAGGCGGTCGACAGAACCTCGATGGTCGCGCAGCTTCGGGAGGGCTGGACGTACGTCTCCGGCTTTGCCCCTATCCGCACCATCCTTCTGCTCTTCGCACTCCTCAGCCTCATGGGATGGCCCTTCATGGTGCTCATGCCTGTCTTTGCAGCGCAAGTCCTGCACGGCGGTCCGCACACGCTTGGCTTCCTGATGGGGGCGGTCGGCGTGGGTTCACTCGCTTCAGCCTTGAGCCTGGTCATGCGGCGCTCGGTTCGCGGCCTCGGAAAGATGATCCCCATCGCCGCTGTCGCCTTCGGCACGGGACTGATCACCTTCGGCCTATCCACAAGTTTCTGGCTTTCCATGGCTCTGATGCTGCTCACCGGCTTCGGCATGATGCAAGGGCTCACGGCGAGCAACACAATCATCCAGACACTCGTCGAGGAAAAGATGCGCGGCCGCGTCATGAGCTACTACACCATGGCCTTCGTCGGGATGGCGCCCTTCGGTAGCCTGCTCGCCGGCACGCTCGCCCACCTCATCGGAGCGCCGCGCACCGTGATCGTCAGCGGCGTCGCGTGCATCCTTGGAGCAATCTGGTTCTGGTCGAAGCTGCCGCACATCCGCAAGGACATGCGCCCTATCTACGAACGCCTCGGGATCATTCCACAAGCCCCGCTGGCCGAAGAGCCGGCCCAGAACTGACGTGCGGCCCTCGTCTCCGCAATGTAGGATGGCGGAGATGATGAGGAATCTCGGATGGAACTGACAGAAGATCTCGAGCGGATCGACTTGCAGGAACGCGAGCTTGTGCTGCCTCGCTTTGACACTCGCTTTGCCTGGGAATTGGGGAGTCGGCTTCGCGCGATGGCCGTTGAGCGCAAATTCGCCATCGTGATCGATGTACGCCGTTTCGGCCAGCCGCTCTTCTACGCCGCCATGGAGGACACGACCCCCGACAACGTCGAATGGGTGCGCCGCAAGAGCAAGGTAGTCGCTCGCTTCCATCGCAGCTCCTATGCCGTCGGACTGAAAGAAAAGGTCAAGAACGAGACCCTTCTGGAGAGCCAGGGACTTCCCCTTGCCGACTACGCCACTCATGGCGGCTCATTTCCGCTCGTGGTCGCCGGAGCAGGCATCGTCGGCAGCGCGACCGTTTCGGGCCTCCCGCAGCGCAGGGATCACGAGCTCGTCGTCGAGGCGTTGTGCGCGCTGCTCGGGCGGGACTATGACACACTGCGCCTGGCAAACGAGTGAAACCAATCAGGTCTTCGCAAGCAGAGCAACAAAAAAGCCATCGGTCTCAAACATGCCAGGTAGCAACTGTAGATAGCCGCGCTGCGTGATACAACTCGCAAGCCGCGTCGCACCCTCAACCACAAAAATTCCCTGGTTCATCATTTCAGCAATCCGATCCTGCATCGGGACGACGTGCGCCGCCTGCTCGTCTCTAAGCACCTTCGCAATAACCTCTTCGTTCTCTTCCGGCTCCAGCGAACAGGTGGAGTAGACCACGCGCCCTCCTGGCCGTACGGCCCGAAATGCAGCGCGAAGGATTGCGATCTGCCGCTCCGAGTGCCGCGACAGGTCTTCCGGTTTCAGGCGATGCCGAATCTCTGGATTGCGGCCCAACGTTCCCGTTCCACTGCAAGGCACGTCCGCCAACACCAGGTCATACGCGTCGACATCACCAATCTGCGCCGCATCGCCTGGACGGCACTCGACCCGCTCGCCCAACGAAGCCAGTCGCTCTCGCAAACCTGCCAGCCTCTGAGGGCTCGCCTCGCTGGCCACGACCTTCGCTTTTGGATTCCGCTCGGCAAGGATAAGTGTCTTGCCTCCGGGCGCCGCACACGCATCGAGGATGCGCTTCACCTCACGGTCAGCATCCGCCGCGGCGATCTCCGCCACCAGCTGCGATCCCTCATCCTGGAAGCGTACCCGGTCGGCTCGAAACGCGGCTGTCGCCGTCACGTCGCCCGCAGCGACACGGCGCGCCGCAACCAGCAGACTTCCCGGTTCGAGTAGGACTCCGGCCTGCTGCAGTTCCTCTTCCGCGCCTGGATCAGTGAGCCGAATCGTGTGCGAAGGCTCCGTCTGCCCATACGCGCGCATGGCCCGCGCCGCGTCGCTGCCATAGAGTCGACTCCACCGCTCCACCATCCACGCTGGATACGCGTGCGTCGGATCTGCTGCCGTCTCGCGCGGAGCACCAGCCAGCTTCCGCAACACCGCATTCACCATCCGCGACGCAAACCGATGCCCAGCCTGCTTCGCCAGTTCCACACTCTCATCGATCGCCGCATGCGCAGGAACCCGATCCATGTGCCGCAACTGGAAGGCTCCAAGACGCAGCGCAATCTGGATCTCAGAATCAAGCCGTGCCCCGGGTCGGTTGAGGTGCTGAAGGATCTGCTGGTCCAGCCGGACCTGCCAACGCAGCACACCGAGCACCAGTGCAGTCGCCAGATGACGATCCAGCGCCGAAAGCTCTGCCACTGCCTTTCCGCGCAGCAGCTCATCCGAGTGCGCTCGGCCTCGCTCGACTGTGAGAAGAACCTGGAATGCGGCCTTGCGCGCCGGAGAGACCGCCATCGCGCTCAGCCCAGCCGCATTCCCGAAACAAGTGGAGTCCCGCGTAGAAACTCCGCAGCCGTCACGCGCTTTTTGCCCTCAAGCTGCAGCTCCGTCAACGCCAGCCAGGTACCCTGCGCGCAGCTGACCAGCATGAGGTCCCGATCAACGACAAGTCGACCAGGCTCCTCGGAGCCGCTGTGTGGCGCCTGCTCAGCCGCAAGCGCCTCCATACGATGCACGATCAGCTTCTTGCCCGCGAGCAACGTAAACGCCCCCGGCCAGGGCTGAAATCCGCGCCAGCGGTTCCTCAACTCCGTTGCCGCATGCGCTGCAAAATCCATGTGCCCGTCCTCGCGGGTGAGAATCGGCGCAAGCGTGGCTCGCGCATGATCCTGCGGCTTCGGTTGAATACTGCCGTTCACCAATCCGTCCAGCGTCTCCACCATCAACGGCGCCCCGCGTTCCGCCATGATCTCGAACAGATCGCCCGCCGTCTGATCCGGTCCAATCGGCACTTCCTGCTGCAGCAACATCGGCCCGGTGTCGAGTCCCTCTTCCAGCAGCATCGTGGTATTCCCCGTCACGGTCTCGCCCATTGCCACCGCCCACTGAATCGGCGCAGCGCCGCGGTACTTCGGCAGAAGCGAACCGTGCAGATTGATGCAGCCGTACTTGGGCAGAGCCAGCATCCATGGGGGAACGATTCGCCCATAGGCCACCACGACAATCGCATCCGGGGCAATCGACTCTAACTGCGCGCGAAATTCCGCATTGTTGCGAATCTTGTCCAGCTGCGTGACGGATAGCCCCAAGTCCAGCGCAGCCTGCTTCACCGGCGTGGACTCGATGATCTGCTTGCGTCCTGCCGGCCGATCCGGCTGTGAAACGACCAGTGCGATCTCACGCCCAACCGCGTGCAAAGCATGCAGCGTCGGTACCGCAAACCGCGGCGTTCCGCAAAAGACCAATCTCATCGCGCCTCTTAGACGCCTTGCACGAGGATGGCGTGGTAGACGGCGCCCAGCAGCCGGTGCTCACGAACCTCGCGATACGCCGGGCTGTCGTACCAGGCCTTGGCAGCTTCCATGCTGGGAAACTCTGCGATGACTGTGCCCTCGGTCGGAATTCCTTCCACATCCTCGTGTTGCCCGTACGCCGCGAGAACCTTGACCGGATGGCCCGCCAAGGTCGCAGTGACCTTCTGCGAATAAATCTCCATCTCCTTCGGATCGAGCATCTTTTCGCGGGTAAACACAAAGTAAGCACTCATTGGAACTCCTCCGTTGTCGCCGTTCTGCACTTGTGAAGCCTGTTCACATTCTTTACTGCGATCGGACCGCCGCGGATTCGAGTCGGCTCCCTTGCTCTACCACGTACCTTCGCGCTGCATCTTGCGGATCTTGCGCAAGGTCAGGTCGCGCTTCAACGCGCTCATGCGGAAGATGAACAGCATTCCATCCAGGTGGTCGATCTCATGCTGAAAGGCTCGCGACAGCAGTTCTTCGCCATCCATCTCGAACCATTTGCCCTTCTCGTTCTGCGCCCGGATGCGCACCTTGGCGGCACGTGAAATCTTCTCGCGAATTTCGGGAAAGCTCAGGCAGCCTTCTTCCTCATATTGCTTGCCCTCGCGAAAAATGACCTCCGGATTGATCAGGACCAGCTTTTGCGCGGGATCCTTGCGCCCGCTCAGGTCGATCACAGTCACGCGCTTGGCGACACCCACCTGCTGCGCAGCCAGTCCGATCCCCTGCGAGGCATACATCGTCTCAAACATGTCCGCGACCAACTTGCGCAGCTCGGCACCGAATTCCGTCACCGGCTCACCCGGTTGCTGCAACACCGGGTCCGGGTACTTCACGATCTTCAGAATCATTTCTTTCTACTAATAACTCCGTATCTGTTCGATGTACCCCTTAAAATTCCGCTTCATCTCCAACGCCGAGTCGCCGCCGAACTTCTCGTGCACCAGGCTCGCCAGCGTCATCGCGACCATGGCCTCGGCTGCCACACCAGCCGCCGGTACAACGCAAATGTCGCTGCGCTCATAGCTTGCGCTCGTCGCTTCGCGAGTGTCGAATCGCACCGACTCCAGCGGCCGCCGCAGCGTCGAAATCGGCTTCAGATAGCCACGCACAACAACGTCTTCGCCATTCGAAATCCCGCCTTCGATCCCGCCGGCATTGTTCCGATCGCGCCTAAAGCGCGTGGGCTTACCCGTATCTCCGGCAGAGTAGTGAATCGCATCATGCACCGCGGAGCCGAACGACTCGGCTGCCACCACACCGCGGCCTATCTCCACCGCCTTCACTGCCTGCAGGCTCATCACTGACCAGGCCAACAGCCCATCCAGGCGTTCGTCCCAGGTGGCATAGGTCCCAAGCCCGGCAGGCACATTGTGCGCCACCACCTCAAACACGCCGCCGACCGTATCGCCTGTCCGCGAGGCATGCTCCACTTCTTCCTTCATCTTCGCTTCGGTCGCAGCGTCCACACAGCTCAGCAGAATCTCGGATTTCGCGGTAACTGAAGCAATCTCGTCCCAGGTTGCCGTCCGTTCCAGCTCCACGCGCCCTACTCGGATCACGTGACTGCCGATCTCGATCCCTAGTTCGCGCAACAGCAGCTTAGCGAAGCCTCCAGCCGCTACCCGCGCCGTTGACTCGCGCGCCGAGGCCCGCTCCAGCACATAGCGCGCATCAGGAAAGTTGTACTTCAAAGCGCCGGCCAGATCGGCATGGCCTGGCCGCGGCGAGGCGACCGCTTGATGTTTGGCAGGGTCACCTGCCTCGACCGGCAGCTTCTCTTCCCAGTTCTTCCAATCGCGGTTCACGATCTCCAGCGCCACCGGCGACCCGATCGTCTTGCCGTGCCGCACCCCGCTCACTACATGAACCTTGTCCGTCTCGATCTTCATCCGGCCGCCACGGCCGTAGCCCTGCTGCCGCCGCCACAACTCGCGGTTCACGAACTCAAGATCGACCGGCACTCCCGCCGGCAGTCCGGAGACCATGGCAATCAAAGCCTCGCCGTGCGACTCCCCGGCTGTCGAAAAACGGATCATATCTTCTTGATTGTAAGGGATCAGTGGACAGCCCAACAGAGAAGCTGAGAAAGAGCGAAGGAGTGCAGGAAAGCCAATTCTGGAACCCGCAAACGCCTGGTTCCTTCAGATGACTCCCTGTGTGCTGACGCGATCAGGGGCCAGTCTCCAAGATTTCGGTTCACTCATTCACTGTTTCTCTGTTTCACTGTCCTCCATGAGCTACTTTCTCTTCAAATCCGAACCCGAAGTCTACTCCTTCGACAATCTGGTCCGCGACCAGGAGACCGTCTGGGATGGCGTCAACAATCCCACAGCGGTCAAGCATCTGCGCGAGATGAAGCCCGGCACGCATTGGATCTTCTACCATACCGGCGACGAGCGCACTGCGGTCGGCACCGGCACCGTGGTGAGTGTTGACGCTTCCAATCCCAAAGTGCCCGTGGTGCGCGTGAAAGCAGGCAAGCGCCTCAAAACGCCCAAAACGCTCGCAGCCATAAAGGCCGAGAAGCTCTTTTCAAACTCTCCCTTGGTCCAGATCGGCCGACTCTCCGTCGTTCCTCTCACCAAAGAACAGTGGGACTGGTTTCTGGCTTAATCCAGTTCCGCGCTCACTGCCCGAACTGGCGAAGATGGTGGTCGCAGTGCAGGTATGCCCAGCGCATCCATTCTTTCTCCGTCATCCGTCCGAACATCGGATGAGGACGAAACTCGAACGTGCGCGGCTGCCGCGTGAACTTCTCGATCGTCGCCAGAAGAACGTTCCGATCCGTTTCGAATTCCGCCGGCGGCGTTCCACCAACTCCCTGTTCGAACTCCGGACGCGTCTTCACGCCGTGGGGCCATTGCATCGGCGCATACAGCGCGATTCCCTTCGTGAGCCGCCACACGCTGAAGCGCACAATCTTCGCGGGCTTGTCGCCCATCATCCCAAGGAAGCTATCGTTCAGGTGACAGATCATCTGCGCGGCCGTCATTTTACCCCATTGACGCGGGGAATCTGGCTGCACATTACGAAGGCGAGCCACAATCTCGGCTTTGCACTCCGGATCGTCGAGCATCCTTGCGCTCAAACGCCCTCCAGCTTCAGTTGACCTTCTTTCTTACCTTCGGGAGCAGCTTCTCCGCCCTCCAGCCACGCCCGCGTATTGAGCAGTTGCCGCTGATCCAGTGCCCACACGCGCCCCGTCAACTCATCCGCCGCCTTGCCTTCGCGCGCCGACCTCTCGAACTCGCTTGCCACGGCCTGCATCTTGGCGTCGAGATCGTCCAGAAAGTTCAAAACCAGCGCCTCGGGAATCATGGGTAGCTTCGGCGATCCAAACTCGAGCTTGCCGTGATGCGACAAGATCAGGTGCTCGACAATCGTCTTCAATCGCGGCGGAAAATCCGGCAACCCCGCGATCGCCCCTTGCACCATCTCCAGCCCCATCTGGATGTGGCCCAGCAGCGTGCCTTCCACCGTGTACTCGAAACCCACATCCCACGCCAACTCTTTCACCTTGCCGATATCGTGCAGGATCACGCCCGTCAGCACCAGGTCACGCTGCAAGATGGGGTAGTGGGGCACCACGCGTTCGGCGAGCTTCGCCAAACTCACCACGTGCTCCAGCAATCCGCCCAGCCATGCATGATGCAACTGCCGGGCGGCCGGCGCTTCGCGATAGGCTTGTGCCAGTTCCGCATCGTCCAGCAACGCCTTGAGCAGCAGTTTCAAATTCGGCTCGGTGAAGCTCTCTACAAAGCCCATCAGCTCTTGCCACAGCGAATTCACGTCATACGTGGTTGCCGGCATCATGTCAGCCCGCTCGGCCTCGCCTTCGTGCACACGGCGCAATTGCTCCACTTTCATCTGCATGCGATCGTCGAACCGCGACACGCTTCCCCGGACTTTTACCACGTCGCCCCGGCTCACATCGCGCGAGATGCGCGGATCGTCAGGTTCCCACACCCGCGCTTCCAATTGGCCGGTCTTGTCGCTGAGAATCAGGCTGAAATAAGGCTTGTTCGTCCTGGTGCTGCGGGTCTGCTTCGATAGCAGCAGAAAGAACGCATCGAAGACCTTTTGTTCGTCAAATCCCGCGACGTCGGAAATATAGATATCTTTCATGTCTGCGGGAAAGCATACAGCAAGCAAAACGGCCTCTCAATCTCTTCGCGCACACGCATGCGAAGATTCCTGATATGACCGAAAGCGATCCGACTCCCGCAGTATTCGAAAAGACACAGCCCGATTGAAGGCACCTCAAAACAAAGGGGCCGGGAACCCTCCCGGCCCTTCCTGTTCAGTTCGCAACCTAGCTCAATTACTGTTGTTGGGGCGCAGGGGTCGCAGGTGTCTGCGCAGGCGCCGGCGCTCCTGCTACAGGAGGCACCGGTGTAGGCTGCGGCGCTGGCCCTGCGTCCTCCGACTTCTTTTTGTCGCTCAATCGAGTCTTCTCGCCGGTTGTGGTGTCCTTCCTTTTCTTCTTGGTCTGGTCGCCATTCAAACCAAGCGCCGCAGATTGCGTCTGACGGTCCGCGACCTCGCCCGCGTCCGGAGCCTGCGGCGTCAACGCGTCTCTCTGCTGCTGCGCCGTGGTCTTGGGCTGTTTCAGCTGCTTTGCGCGAGCGCTAAAGCGTGTCTTCTTTCGCGCCTCTTCGTTGGTCTCCAGCGGATTCGTCGGCTCGTTTGCCGCGCTCGCCGTCTCCGTTCCGGCTCCCGCGTCCTCGGTCTGGCTGGCGGGCGTGCTCGGCAGCGTCTTCGTTGGAGCCTGACCGAAGCGAATCTTCTCCTTCTTGCCTGGCTTCTGAAGGGCCTGCTCGGTCTTGCTTCCCTTCTTCTTGCTCTTCTCGGCTGCAGCCGGCTGAGGCGCTGGCGCCTGTTCGTCGGAGGCAAGCTGGGCCGGCTTCGTTTTCTGCCTGAACCCGTGTGTCGTTTCGCGGAAACGCGTCCGCTCCACCTTGTGCTTCTTCTTCGTCGCAGGCGCTGTATACGAGGAATAAGCAATCGGGAAGATTTGCTTGTTGGGACTCGCCCCCGTATCCACGTAGCCCGTCTTGATCTCGATCGACGAGTCGTCACGCATTTGCGTTAGGTAGTCGCGAATCGCCGGCTCCATCCGGCTCATGAAAAAAGTCTGCTCCACGTCATTTTCCACGTCCTTGTAGGCGGGGACACCGCCCGGCGCGTGAGCGACAACCTTCATAATCACGAATCCCTGCTTGGTCCGAATCGGCTGCGTCACGTCGCCGACTTTCAGCGGAAATGTCGCTTCTTCAAACACCGATCCCAGTTGACCGCGCTTGTAAGTGCCCATATCTCCACCCTCGGCAGCCGTCGTGCCGTCGCTCATGGTCCGAGCAAGTTGCGCAAAGTCGGCTCCGGCACGCAATTTGGTTTCGATGTCGTTTGCTTTGGTCTGGGCATCCGCAACCTTTTGCGGATCGTCGGGCTCCGCTCCGCCGATCTGCGGCGCAGCACCGTTATTCCCCGTCGAAATCAGAATCTCTGCGAGCTTGACGCTCTCCTGCTGCGCGTAGTCCTGCTTATGCGTTTCAAAGTAGCGCTGCACTTCCCCAGGAGTGATGTGGATCCTTTGCCCGACTTCCTGACGCATCACTTCCTGCGTAACAATCTGATTCCGAATGTTGGCCTTGAAGTCCTCGTAGCTCACACCCTGGTCGCGCGCCGCTTTCTCCAGTTCCTCAAGCGTCGCCAGGTTGTATTGCTTGCGAATCTCGTTGAGCTTGTTGACTAGTTCGGTCTCGCCGGTAATTCCCAGCTCTTTCCCTTTTGACAGCCACAACTGCTGGTCGATCAGGTTGCGCAGCAGATCCTTGTGCGCCTCCGACATCTCCTGCATCGAGGCGCCCCGCTGCCGCTCTTCCTGGTCCATCTCCTGCATCGAGCGTTGAAAGTCGGTGGTAGTGATGATCTGGTCGTTCACCCGCGCGATGATCTCTTCAACTGTCACGCCACCGTACGGGCTGGCGGGAACCGAAGTGCGTGTCTGGGCAAAAAGCGGACCTGCAGGCAGCGCCGTCACCAACACGAAAGCCGCGGGAATGCAAAGGATACGAAAAGTCATAGGTCGGAACAGGACAGGCGGCAATCGATAGTCCCCTGAACCATAGACGCCATTGTAAATGCCGGGATAGCACGAACGCGAAACAACACCGCAATCCGCACTCTCAAAGAGCACATTTTGAAGCCTCGACGACCACTTACCAACGGGTCACGCTACCTGTTGCGACGGCAGCTTCGTCAAATAAGTGAGTGGTATACTCAAGCCCAAGACTGCCTTGTGCGGCGCTTGCTTGGCGCCTGCCGCTCCCGCCGTCCGGAGGTACCTTCCGTCTATGACTCCACGTGCCCGCAGGGCATTTTTCACCCTCGTCCTCTTCTTTACAGTATGCGCGGTTGTGGGCAGCGTAATGCAGCGCAAAGTCGGCGCCCAATCGTCGCAGGACGAGAGCCAGATTCGCGACAGTCTGAAGACCTTTACCGATGTCTACGCGCTCGTGGAGCAGAACTACGCGGAGCCCATCAACGGCGACAAAGCCGATACCGCTATATACGACGGCGCCATCCCCGGCATGCTGCGCGTTCTCGACCCGCACTCCAATTTCTATGACCCTAAGGCCTACGCCAAAATGCGCGAAGATCAGCGCGGCCACTACTACGGAGTGGGCATGGTGATCCAGCAGCAGGGCAACAAGGTCTTCGTGATTACGCCCTATGAGAACACACCCTCGTTCCGCGCCGGCATCCGGCCCGGCGATGTCATCTCGGCGATCGACGGCAAATCCGCCGATGGCCTGAGTTCCGATCTCGTGGCCAAGGCTCTCAAGGGTCCCAAGGGAACACACGTGCAGGTCACGATGATCCGCGAAGGCCAGCCGAAGCCCCTCGTATTCGATCTGATTCGCGATGAGATCCCTCACCCGTCCGTCGACCTCGCCTATGAGATCAAGCCCGGCGTCGGCTACGTCCACCTGACCCAGTTCCAGGAAACCACCGCGCAGGAAGTCCTCGACGCCGTCGACGGTTTCCAGAACCTGCACGGACTCGTGCTCGACCTCCGCAACAATCCCGGCGGCCTCCTGAGCCAGGCAGTCGAGGTTTGCGATCATCTTCTGTCGAAGGGCCAGACCATCGTCTCGCAGCGCGGACGCGCCTACCCGGATCAGGTCTACACAGCCAACAAGGGCAACGACGGCAAGGCTTTCCCCATCGTTGTGCTGGTCAATCACAACACGGCTTCGGCTGCCGAGATCGTTTCAGGCGCTCTCCAGGACCATGACCGCGCTCTGATCGTCGGCGAAACCACCTTCGGCAAAGGCCTGGTACAGACGGTCTACAACCTCAGCGAGAACACCGGCCTCGCACTGACCACCTATCACTACTTCACGCCGTCCGGGCGCCTCATTCAGCGCAACTACAGCGGCGTTTCGCTCTACGACTACTACTACAACCACGCCGGTGCGTCCGCTCCTGACTCGACCAATCGCGAAGTCAAAATGACGGACTCGGGCCGCACCGTCTACGGCGGCGGCGGCATCACGCCGGACGAGAAGGTCGAAGCTCCCAAGACCTCCGACTTCCAGGAGGAACTGCTCTACAAATCGGCGTTCTTCCACTTTGCGGCGCATTATCTCGCCAATCGTTCTGTCGACAAGAACTTCCAGGTCGACGACGCCGTCATGAGCGACTTCAAGCAGTACCTGACGACGCTAAGCATTCCCTGGACCGACAAAGACATCAATGAGGTATCGGACTGGGTCAAGGTCAGCATCAGGCAATCCATCGTGACCAGCCAGTTCGGACAGCTGCAGGGACTGCGCGTCATTGCCGACTGGGATCCGTCGATCCAGAAAGCACTCAGCTTCCTGCCCGAAGCGCAGGCGCTCGAAGACAACGCTCACAAGGTACTGGCCCAGAAGGCTGAAGCGCGCAGCGGCGCAGCACAGGGCTCGGCGGCGGCACAGCAACCCTGAGGTATTCATACCTTCATCGAACGAAAAGGCATCCGACCGTGGATGCCTTTTCTGCTTCTTGCCAACCCGACAGGAAGAATGCACTCACGCCGATCTCAGCGTTGGCTCGCCTCGCCAGCCGCAACCTTCTGATTGAACTCCGCCGATCTGTTGCGCGGCACGCTCAACGATTGCCAACGGTCGCAGGCAAAATGCTTCGCCAACAGCACAATCTGCCCCACATGATGCGGATAGTGCGCCAGCTGCCGATTCACTGCCTGCATCACCGATTGCGCTTCTCCGCGGATAGTGACCCTTCGACCCAGATCGGCATCGGTCAACGGCGCAATCGCCCCGAAGAGGCAATCCCAGCCATCTTCCCATTCCGCCAGCAGCGCTGCGCGTGTCGTCGGTGGGTCAACGAACTCGCCATCGCGATTCCGATTGGGCTTCTCGCCGTCCGTCGTCAAGAAGTCACTCCATCGCGACCGCATGTTGCCCACCATGTGTTTCACAATGATCGCGATCGAGTTGGCCTCTTGGTCCAGCGTCTCGAACAGTTGCTCGTCCGTCACCTGCTCCATTGCGCGCTCGGCCAGCTTCTTGTAATAGCGAAAAACCTCGATTGCGTCCTCGATATACGACGTTGTGAACTGAAGTGCCATGCCGGCAGTTTAGCCGAACTCCTCTACGGTTCGTCGGCGTAGATCTCGACCTCCGCCTTGCCGCCCTCGGTCTGTCGCGCCCGGTACATCCCCGGCGTATTGAAGCTCCAGGCCATCTGCCCGTCCGGGGTCAGCGCGATCACTCCACCGTCGCCGTGCAGTGCCTCCAGTTCTTTGTGGATGACTTCATCAGCCGCCTGCTGAACCTTCATTCCGCGGAAGTACACCAGATTGCAAATCTCGCGCGCCACACCAAGCCGGATGAAATACTCCCCCGTCCCCGTCGCCGACACGGCGCACGATTGATGCGACGCATACGTACCGGCGCCAATGATGGGAGAATCGCCCACGCGCCCCCACTTCTTCGCCTGCGTCCCTCCCGTCGAAGTACCGGCAGCGATGTCACCGCGCTTGTCGAGCGCCACCACGCCCACAGTGCCATATTTGTGTGCATCCGGCGGTTCGATCTTCGCTTGCGGTTCCGGCGGCGCAGGCGGAGCACCCGCAGGCCGCGGCGGAATCGGCAATCCTTCTTTCTTCAACTCCTTCACCAAACCCTGCCACCTCCGCTCCGTGAAGAAGAAGCTCGGATCGACCTGCTCAAGTCCCACCTGCCCGGCAAATGCATCGGCCCCCGCGCCAATCAACATCACGTGGGGGGACTTCTCCATCACCGCCCGCGCCAGGCTGATCGGATGCCGCGTCCGCGTCACACCCGCCACAGCTCCCGCCTTCAGCGTTGCGCCGTCCATGATCGCCGCGTCCAGCTCATTCTTACCCTCCGCTGTGAACACCGCCCCTCTACCGGCATTAAACAGCGGATCGTCCTCGAGAATCTTGATCACCGCTTCAACTGCATCCAGTGACGACCCGCCCTCATCCAGCACCTTTGCTCCGGCTCCAATCGCCTGCGCCATCGATGCCCGATAAGCCGCTTCAGTCTTCGCGTCCATTGTCATCCGCTCAATCACCCCGGCGCCGCCATGGACCTCGATCGCCCAGGGATGTTCCGTCTGCTGCGCGAACCCGGACGCGCCGCCGAGCAGCAGAAAGATCGCGCACCGTCTCCAATTCGCTCTTCGCATCATCCACCCCAATTCCACCTGACGTGAAATCGCACCGAATACAGCCATCCTATGTCCAAAGATCCAGTTCACCCAAAGAACGATTGCATATCATGCAACTATGCTTAGCCCTTCGCAGCTCGCTCGTCCTCTCGGCGTTCTGGCCCTCGCACTCCATAGCGCGGTAGCGCTGCTCGCGGCGCCGCATCGCATCGAGGTCAAGGTTGTCGTCGTCGCGATGTTCGAGGTCGGGCAGGACACAGGCGATCAGCCCGGCGAATTGCAGGATTGGGTCGAACGCGATCATCTCGATCGCGTCTATCCCCTCCCTGCCGGTTACCACGCCATTCGTACGAATGACCACGGGGAGATGGCTGTCCTCACGGGTCAGGGTACAGCACATGCGGCCGCCACCATCATGGCGCTCGGTCTCGATCCGCGTTTCGACCTGACGCACGCGTACTGGATCGTCGCCGGTATCGCCGGTGGCAGCCCCGACCGCATCTCACTCGGCTCCGCCGCGTGGGCCCGTTGGGTTGTCGACGGCGACCTCGGCTACGAGATCGACCCCCGCGAAGTCCCTTCCGATTGGTCCACCGGCTATCTTCCCCTGCGCAAAACCAAGCCTTTCGAACTTCCCGCCGCACCGCTCGAAGGTCAGGTCTTCGCGCTCAACCCCGGCCTGACGCAGTGGGCCTTCGACCTCACACGCAACATCTCTCTGGCCGACTCCGACAAGCTCCGTGAAATCCGGACCGGCTTCGACGGCGCCGCCGCGCAGCGTCCACCCTCAGTCATGCTTGGCGACGAAATCTCCGGGTCAACCTACTGGCACGGCAAGCTCCTCGACCAATGGGCTGCCGCATGGGTCTCCTACTTCACCGGTGGCCAGGGACAATTCGTCACAACTGCCATGGAGGACACCGGCACGTTGCTCTCGCTTAAGAATCTCGCCGCAGCGGGCCTTGTCGACTACAACCGCGTCCTCGTGCTGCGCACCGTCAGCAACTACGATCGGCAACCGCTAGGCTTGACAGCCGCCGACAGCCTCGCCCGTCAGCGAATTGGCAGCTACAGCGCCTATCTTCCTTCTCTCGAAGCCGCCTACACCGTGGGCCACACCGTCGTGAACGAGTTGCTCGCCAATTGGCCGAAATATGAGCACAAATCTCCGGAGAGCGCGAAATGAACGCACCTGCCGATAGCCCCGAACTTGCCGTCGAATTACTCGACCGCGCTTTCAACGGCGGCGATCTCGATGCCGTCCTGAGCTTCTACGAGGAGGGGGCAACAGTTGTGGCCAGCCCCGCCAACGTCCTGCGTGGTAGAGAGCAGCTCGTTACCTTCTTCGAAGCAGCCCTGCGGTCCGGTGCCCATGCAAAACAGCTTAGGACGCAAGTGTTCGAGGCCGACGGCATTGCGCTCTTCCTCTCGCGCTGGACTCTCCTTCCGAAGAATGCGGCTCAAGATGAGATCGGACAGGTATTTTTCGCAACGACCGTCTTCCGCAGACATCCCGATGGCTCATGGAAGATCCTGATCGATAATCCATTCGGTCCGGCGGCGCTGGAAGGGAAGTAGATTGGCCACTCAAAGCCTCTTCCGAAATGCGCCCAGCGATCCACGACCTCGAAGCCCAGGCCCCATGCGCGTGCAGGGACTCCGCGTTATCCAGCAGCGCGTCTGAAGCCAATTCACTGCATCCCTTCGCGCGGCACCAATCCTCAGCAGCGCACATCAAGGCGCGTCCAACCCCGCGCCGCGCGACTCGGGGCGCACAAACATCCCTCGATGAATCCCACAGGACAGGACGTGTCACATCCGTCCGCGTGCGAGCGCAGACCCGCTTGCAGGAACCCGATCGCCACGTCTGCCTCATTCACTCCCAGCAGGACCACGGCCGGCAGCGTCCTGCACATGCCGGTCTCGATCAACGAAGCGGCCTCGCTCTGAAACTCCGCAAGTGAATCGTCGGGCCAGAGCGAAACCATCAGTTCGGCGATCGCGCCTTCGTCGCCCCGCCGCGCCTCTCGGATTGCCCCTTCGGCCATGTCCTCGATTCTACGAGCGCTGCTCTTGGCGAAGTAGACCTCGGCAAGGCACAATGCTTGCGTTCGGCAAATTCACGTCACACCCTGCATCGCACGGCTGAACTCGAGCGCATGCACGGATAAGGAAGACCGCATGCACTCTGTCTGGCTCGGCGAATACCTTGGCACCCTGGTTCTCATTCTGCTCGGGAACGGCGTCAACGCCAACGTCACCCTGCGCAAATCCTATGCCGCCGACGCTGGCTGGATGGTCGTCGCAACAGGCTGGGGCATCGCCGTCCTGTGCGGAGTGCTCGTTGCCCAGGCCTTTGGCAGCTCCGGCGCTCATCTGAACCCCGCTATCTCGCTCGCAGCGGCGGTCAACAGCGGAGACTACTCGCATCTGCTGAGTCTCTGGTCCGCTCAATTGCTGGGCGCGATGACTGGCTCTGCAATCATGGTCCTTCACTTCGCCCCGCACTGGAGCCTGACGCCCGATCCGGCCGCTAAACTCAGTATCTTCTGCACCGGCCCTGCGATCCAAAGCCCGCTGGCCAACATCGCAAGCGAGATCATCGGCACCATGATGCTGGTCATCGTCGCTGGAGCCATCTTCTCGCACGGCGTTTCGGCTATCGGCCCAGCAGCCGGCATCGGGCCCTGGCTTGTCGCGAGCCTTGTGTGGGGCATCGGCCTCTCGCTCGGAGGAACCACGGGCTATGCCATCAATCCAGCGCGCGACCTCGGCCCGCGCCTCGTCCATGCCCTGCTCCCGATTCCCAGCAAGGGCGGCTCCAACTGGCGCTACGCACCGATCCCCATCGTCGGCGACCTCATCGGCGGCGCTCTCGCCGGTCTATTCCTGCACTACGCCCACCTCTAGCGTCAGACCACACACCTGCGCGCCTCAACCCACCTCGACCATGATCTTGCTGAAGCGCGCGGGCTCGCGGCTCCACGCCTCCAGCACGGCCGGCGTCTCCTCCATCGGCACGCGATGCGTCACCGCATCGTCCACCGGAAACCGGTGCGCCTCCAGCATGCGAATCACTTCACGAAAGTCCTCAGGCTGCCCGTTGCGCGCGCCCAGAATATCGAGCTCCTTGTGGACAAACGGTCGCGTCTCATAGGTCACGTGCTCCTTGGCCCAGCCGATGTAGACCACGCGCCCCGTGTACGCCACTTCCTCCACTGCCGCACGATACGTCTCAGGCAGGCCGATCGCCTCGATCACAACGTCCGGCCCACGCCCATTTGTCAGTTCGGTGAGTCGCGCGTGCAGGTCTTGGGTCGCAGTACTAATCGTGTGGACCGCGCCGGCTTTGCTCGCTATCGCGAGCTTTCCCTCGTCTACATCGATCCCGATCACGGTCGCTCCGCGAAATGCCGCGCCGGCGACTGCGCCCAGACCAACGCCACCACATCCGATCACCGCGACTGTGTCCTCGCGAACAACCCGCCCCCGTGCGACAGCATGAAAGCCAACCGTAAGCGGCTCGACCAGGCAGAGCTCCTTCAGCGTCAGATCCGCACGAAACATACGCGACTCGGGCGCCACAATAAACTCCGTCAACGCACCATCTCTCTGTACGCCCAACGTCTGGTTGAACTGGCACGCATTCGGCCGATTTCGGAGACAGGCAGCGCACTTCCCGCAGCTTGAGCCCGGAGACAGCGTCGCCGCCGTTCCCGTCGCCCAACCCTTCACATCCGGACCGCTCAACACCACGGTGGCCGCGACTTCATGCCCCAGGATCCGCGGATAGCTCACCAGCGGGTTGCGTCCGCGATAAGAATTCAGGTCGCTGCCGCACAGCCCGACTCGTTCCACCCGCAAGAGCACCTCGCCTTCACACGGTGCTTCAGGCTCCTTCACATGCCTGAGCGCAGCCTGGCCCGGCGCTTCCAGCACAACGGCCCTCATCGCTCCTCCTGTCTCTTTTGCCGCGAAGCTTCGATCATAGTTCAGCCGCCAGGTCCTCCCTTTCTGGCGCACACACTGTATCCTTGCCATGGACAGCCCGTTCCTGAATCTGTCCCCCATTCACAAAGACATGACCGACTCTGTGCTGCAACTCGATCCTCGCGATAACGTTCTTGTCGCGCTCAAACCGCTGCGTGGCGGAACCGTCATCCACTTTGGTGAACGGTCCTGCACGGTCATTGACGACATCCCAGCCAAGCACAAGGTCGCCGTCACCGATCTCGCTCCGGGCGATCTCGTGTATCTGTACGGCATGGTCGTTGGCGAAGCCGTCAAGGTCATTCCGCGTGGCGGCCTCATCTCCACACGCACCATTCGCCACCGCGCAGGCGATTACTCTGCCGAGCGCCATCCAGTGTCCTTCCCTCTACCCGATCCCAGCCCTTGGGCCGCACGCACCTTCGACGGCTATCGCCGCGCTGACGGCCAGGTGGGCACGCGCAACTATTGGATTGTCCTGCCCCTCGTCTTCTGCGAGAACCGCAATATCGACCGCATGCGCGAGGCTCTTGAAGAGGAACTTGGCTACGGCGTTTCCCACAACAGCTACCGCCGCCACGTCCGCCAGCTCGTCAGGCGTCATGCCAACAGCGATAAGCTACGCGCCGACGATCGCGCACAGGCACAGGCCCAACGCGTCTTTCCCAACATCGACGGCATTCGCTTCCTCACCCATGAGGGCGGCTGCGGCGGCACACGTCAGGATGCGCAGGCTCTCTGCGGCCTGCTCGCCGGCTATATTCACCATCCCAATGTCGCGGGCGCAACGGTGCTCAGCCTCGGATGTCAGAATGCCCAAGCCAGCATGCTCCTCGACGAACTGCGTGCCCGCGATCCGGAGATGACCAAGCCAGTCCTCGTCTTCGATCAGCAGAAATCGGGCAGCGGATCGGTGCTCATGACCCGTGCCCTCAATGAAACATTCGATGCTCTCGTGAAGGCCAACGAGGTTGAGCGCACCCCGGCGCCTCTCTCCGCTCTCACAATCGGACTCAAATGCGGCGGCTCCGACGGCTTCAGTGGTATCTCGGCGAATCCCACCCTCGGCTATCTGTCAGACCTGCTCGGCGAGCTGGGCGGCAAGACCTTGCTCTCGGAGTTCCCTGAATTGCACGGCGTCGAGCAGGAGCTCATCAATCGCTGTGCCACCGACGAGCTTGCCCAGCGCTTTTACGGCCTCATGCAGGCCTACTCTGCACGCGCCAAAGCCGTGCACTCCGGTTTTGAGATGAATCCCTCGCCAGGCAATATCGAGGACGGGCTCACTACCGACGCCATCAAGTCAGCCGGAGCCGCGCGCAAAGGCGGCGTCGCCCCTGTCCGCGATGTCCTCGACTTCCCCGAATACACAAAGACACCTGGCCTCAGTCTTCTCTGTACTCCCGGCAACGACGTCGAATGCGTCACCGCGCAGGCCGGTGCCGGCGCGAACCTCGTTCTCTTCACCACCGGCCTCGGCACGCCCACCGGCAATCCCGTTGCGCCGGTCCTCAAGATCTCGACCAACTCCATCCTCGCCGATCGCATGGGAGACATCATCGACTTCGATGCCGGCCCGATTATCACGGGCGACACAACGATTCCCGCCTGTGCTGAAGAATTGCTGAATTTCTGCATCCAGGTGGCGAGCGGCCAACGCCTCACCAAAGCCGAGCAGCTTGGCCAGAACGACTTCATCCCCTGGAAGCGCGGCGTCTCGCTCTAGTCAGCGAAAAAGAATGAGTGGGTGGGGGTGCCCCGGTCCCTGGTTCGGGACTTGGGATGCGAACCGCGATCACTCCAGCAACGACGCCGCGACCGCCAACGCCGTGATGGCAGCCGTCTCGGCTCGCAGAATCCGCGGTCCCAGCGAGACCGCCTTCCACCCATGGGCATCGTAGAGCGCTTCCTCATCCGGAGCCCACCCGCCTTCGGGTCCAACGGCGATCTCGAATACAGGCATCTGAGCTCCCGCTCCTGCAATCGCTTCCAACAAAACTCCCCGCAGCGTCGTCGAACGCTCCTGCTCCGCCAGCACAATCCTGATGGCGGTCGATTCCATCCGCACACGCTCACTCAGTTCAATGGGCTCGTGAATCACTGGCACATCGGACCGTCGCGACTGCTGCGATGCCTCGTGCGCAATGCGCCGCCACCGCTCCACACGCTTCGATGCAGCTTGTGCCAGATGCTTCTCGCTGCGCCGAGCGATCACCGGCGCGATCTCTGCAACGCCGATCTCAGTCACTTTTTCGATGGCCCACTCCATCCTATCGAACTTGTAGACCGACATTACCAGCGTAATAGGCAATGCGGGCTCGGCACTCCTCTCGGCAATCAGATCGAACCGCACCGCGCTCTCTCCGTCCGAGCCGCTCTCGATCGCGGCAACCTTCGCAAGGAACACACGGCCGCCCGCAATTACGTCCGCTTCCGTTCCCGGCGACGCTCGCAGCACGCGAATCAAATGATCCGCAGTCGCGCCCGTCAACGTTGCTGTCGCTTCATCCCATCGATCGGCAATCCAGCGTCTGCGCGTCATCGCCAGTATCCATGCACCTTTCCGCATACACGCAAAAACTCTGAGGGGGACGCTTTGCGCGTCCCCCTCAGAGTTTGCCTTTTGTTGGTTGACCCGTTACTTCTTCTTGGCGGCTTTCTTCGCTGCCTTCTTCGCGGGTGCCTTCTTGGCTGCTTTCTTGGTTGCCATTTGCCTATTCTCCCTTTTCGATGGGTTGCATCGAAGCTGCAATTTGAAATGCAGTTGAGGAATGTATAGATTCATGCTTGCTCAGTGTCAAGAAAAAAACGACATGCGAGTGGAAAAAGTGGCAACAACCTGTCGAGCGTCGCACGCTCTTCACACTCACTCTTTCGAACCAGGATCGACTCTCATCAAGTCAATCGCTGATCTCGCAATCGGAAATCTCACCGAGCGACCGCATTCATTGCCGCGCATCACTCCTCGATAAAATCTCCAGCAGCAGAACGCATCGCAGACGGCGACGAGCACAGATCGAGAGAGACCTCAGCATTCGATGACATTCAGAGCAAGCCCCGCTAGACTTGTCTCCTTGTACCGCGATTGCATATCGAGCCCGGTGAGATACATCGTTCGGATCACCTGGTCGAGCGAGACCTTGTGCTCCTCCGACTCGCTCAAGGCAATGCGCGAGGCATGCACCGCCTTCACTGCGCCCATCGCGTTTCGCTCGATGCAGGGAATCTGCACCAGCCCGCCGATCGGATCGCAGGTCATGCCCAGGTTGTGCTCCATCGCGATCTCCGCGGCATGCTCGACTTGCCCGTTCGTGCCTCCCAGCGCCGCTGTCAGTCCCCCTGCAGCCATCGAACAGGCCACGCCCACCTCGCCCTGGCACCCCACCTCTGCCCCGCTGATTGAAGCATTCTCCTTGTAGAGGATGCCGATCGCCGCCGAGGTTAGGAAGAACCGGATCAGTCCTTCATGATCCGCTTCCGGTGCGAACCGTTCGTAGTACTGAGCGACGGCCGGCACCACCCCGGCGGCTCCGTTCGTCGGTGCCGTCACCACACGGCCTCCAGCGGCATTCTCTTCGTTCACCGCCATGGCATACACCGTCACCCAGTCCAGAGGCGCAAGCGGATCGCCCCTAAGCCCGTCGGACTCCTTCTCGCGCAGCTTCTCCGCAAGTCGATGGGCACGCCGCCGCACATTCAATCCACCCGGAAGGGTTCCTTCCGTAGCAATACCGCGCCCGATACAGTCGCGCATCGTCTGCCAGATGCGGTCGATGCCCTCGCGCACCTCTTCCACCCGAGCCCGCTCTGCGCTGCCTCTCACCAGCGCACACTCGTTCTCCAGCATCAGCTGGCTGATCGAGAATTCGTTCGCCTGCGCCATGATCAGAAGCTCGTGCGCTGTGTGAAACGGAAACGGCACCGCCGTGGGCGGTTTTTCTCTTCCAGCCTCCGCGCCGTCTTCGACGATGAATCCGCCACCAATTGAAAAGAACGTCCGTCGCTCGATGACGTCGCCCGCCGCATCGAAGGCCGTCAGCCTTAGTCCGTTCGGATGCTGCATCGTCGTACCCGGCGGATACATGGTCTCTCGCCGAAAGATCAGGTCGCGTGCTTCGTCGAAGGGGATCGCCTGCGACCCGGCGAGCTCGATACGCTTCCGCCCGCGAATCGAGCTAACCGTCGCATCGATCGCCCCAGGATCGATCGTCGCCGGCTCATTTCCTGCCAGCCCAAGCAGCACTGCTCGATCCGTCGCATGGCCGATACCCGTCAGCGCGAGCGAACCGAACAGCTCGACCTCAACCCGCGCAACCCGATCGAGCTTGCCGGCATCCCACAGCCCGAAGGAAAAGCGGCACGCCGCGCGCATCGGACCCATCGTGTGCGAACTCGATGGCCCCACGCCGATCTTGTAGAGATCGAAAAGACTCGTCGTCACGGTGTGATTGTAGCCTGCAGCCGGCACTCCCGGCCCGCACGAAGCGCCTCACCTCAGACATCCAATCCAAAGCCACATGTGTAGCCCGCTCGAGCGGCATCCGTCACACGCTACGGCTCACGCTCCGGGATACACTCGCCGCACTGCTCCATGCTCTTCAAGGCCCTCAGCGCTGCCGTCTACGGAATCGACGCCAACCTCATCGATGTCGAAGTCGACTACAGCGGCATCGTCACCGACAAGGACAACTTCCACACCGTCGGCCTGCCGGATGCAGCCGTGCGCGAGAGCCGCGACCGCGTGCGCTCCGCCATCAAGAACTCCGGCTATCTGATCCCGCCCACGCACATCACCATCAACCTCGCGCCCGCCGACATCAAGAAAGAAGGCTTCGGCTTTGACCTGCCCATTGCTCTTGGGATCCTCGGCGCATACGGCGCGCTGCAAGTCAGTGACGTCTCCCGCTTCCTCCTGATCGGCGAACTCGGCCTCGATGGCAGCATCCGCCCCGTTCCTGGCATGTCGCGGTCCTTGCGCGCGAAAAGAACATTCCGAATCTTGTCTTGCCCGCAGCCAACGCCGCGGAGGCCGCAGTCGTCGAAGGAGCCAACGTCTATCCCGTCGCATCGCTCCTCGACGTGCTCGAGTTGCTCAACACGCAGCTCCTCGGTGTGATCCAGCGCGAGCCCTACCGCGTCTCGTCTGAAAAACTCCTCGGCGAGGCTCCAGCACTTCTCCGTCGACTTCAAAGATGTCCGCGGCCAACAGACTGCCAAACGCGCCCTTGAAGTCGCAGCAGCCGGCGGCCACAACATCCTCATGATCGGCCCTCCCGGCTCGGGCAAAACCATGCTGGCAAAACGCCCGCCTTCCATCCTGGCGCCTCTCACCTTCGAGGAAGCCCTCGAAACTACCAAGATTCACTCCGTCGCCGGAGTCCTCGACGCCGCCCAGGGTCTCGGCACACAACGCCCCTTCCGCTCGCCTCACCACACGATCTCCGACGCCGGCCTCATCGGCGGCGGCATCGTTCCGCGTCCCGGAGAAGTCTCCCTGGCGCACAACGGTCTTCTCTTCCTCGACGAGCTCCCGGAGTTTCCTCGCAACGTACTCGAAGTGATGCGCCAGCCTCTTGAAGACCACACCGTCACCATCGCGCGCCTCCATGTCGCTCACCTTTCCCGCTCGCTTCATGCTCGCTGCTGCCATGAACCCCTGCCCCTGCGGCTACTTCAATGACAAATCGCGCGAGGGCCCCGCACCCCGCCCATGATCCAGCGCTATATCGCCAAGATCTCCGGGCCGCTCCTCGACCGCATCGACATTCACATCGAAGTTCCGA
>Ga0181535_10001137_pt1 | contig 35947 bp, 30 predicted proteins | sample PEATcosm2014_Bin_44_FD_119774 | JGI IMG/M metagenome (GOLD analysis project Ga0181535, IMG submission 119774) | Peatland microbial communities from MTU Mesocosm Facility, Houghton, MI, USA - PEATcosm2014_Bin17_30_metaG | ecosystem: Environmental > Terrestrial > Soil > Wetlands > Peat | place... | reverse complement strand
TGGTTGGTGGGGATGGGATAGAGGCCGTAGGGATAATTCCCGCCGTTCAGGTCGGATTCATCCGGGTAGTCCACGAATTCGATGGGCACCAGCGGCTGGCTGTCCGGCACCAGGACGAAATTCATTTCCTGGAACAGTTCGAGCACGCGGTGCGACGACCCGACGTTGGTATTGATTCGCGCCATCATCGCATCCGAATTGACGAGCACCGGCAGGTTGGAGATGCACTCGTTCCAGGGATTGGTCACGGGGAAGATTTGCATGGCCGCCACCACGGCGTCGGCGTTGGAGGTGTTGAACAGAATGGAATTCGTGACCTCCGGCGGCGGCCCCAGAATGCGCCCTTCCTGATTGATGCGCTGGCCGGTGGCCGGACAGACCAGCCGGGACGCCAGCAGCAGGCACAGAGCCGCCAATGCCGCGCAAAATTTCATAATGACCGGCAAACCTAACACCCGTCCGCGCGGAAGGCAAAATCCGCGCAGCCGCGCCGTGCAGATTGGGAGTGGCTCCGTCCGCCGGTTGATTTCGCCTCGATTACGGGCTTCGGCCGCTTACAATTCCGCGGCAAAGATGAGTGATAATCCACAGCCCAAGCTGGTGGTCGTGTTGGGGACGAATGCCTCCGGGAAGAGCGAACTCGGCATCCGCCTGGCGCGCTGCTTCGGCGGTGAGATCGTCTCGGCCGATTCCCGCCAGGTTTACCGGGGCCTGGACTTGGGCAGCGGGAAAATCACCCCGGAGCAGGCGCAGAGCGTGCCGCATCACCTGATTAACGTGGCGGAGGTGACCGATTACTACTCGCTGGCGCAATATCAGCGGGCCGCTTACGGCGCCATTGACTCCATCGCGGCGGCCGGGAACATGCCTTTTCTGGTTGGCGGCACCGGTTTGTATATCAGCGCCATCGTCGAGGGTTATGAACTGGTGGACGTGCCGCCGAACGAGCCGTTGCGCGCCGAACTGGAGCGCCTGTCCCTGGCTCAATTAGTGGAACGGCTGGAAACGGCCGACTCCAAGGCCGCCAGCCACATGGACAAGAGCAATTCACGCCGGCTCATCCGGGCCATTGAAATCGCCGCGGCCGGGTACGGGCACTCCGCCATGCGCAAAAGGTTTCCGCGCTACCAGTGCCTGCAATTGGGATTGAGCTGGCCGCGGGAAGTCCTTGAACAAAGAATCGAAAAGCGGCTCCGGGAGCGCCTGGCCGGCGGCATGATTGAGGAGGTCGCCGGACTTCGCCGCCGGGGCGTGCCGGATGTGCGACTGGAAAAACTGGGGTTGGAGTATCGCTACCTCACGCGTTATCTGCGCGGAGAACTGGGCACGCTGGACGAGCTGCGGCTTCAGCTCGGCATCGCCATCCGCCAGTTTGCCAAAGACCAGCTCACCTGGTTCAAACGCGACCGGCGGATCATCTGGCTGGACACCACCAGTGATTATTTCCAAGAAGCCTGCGACCGCATCCGCGAATGGCGCCGGGCCTCGGGCGTGCGCCAGGGGGGCGCTGATGCGGCATGATAATCAGGAACTGATCCCCAAAGAATTCGACAGAAAGAAAACAAATAGGACATAAACACCACCATGAATGAAACCACGCTCGGCGGCAGCTTCACCTTTCCTGACACGCCATTAACAGTCCACCGGCTGGGCTACGGCGCGATGCAACTCGCCGGTCCGGGCGTTTGGGGCCCGCCCAGGGACCCGGACGCCGCCGTCGCCGTGCTCCGCGCGGCCGTCGCGGCGGGCGTGAACCATATTGACACGTCCGACTACTACGGGCCGCACGTAACCAACCAGATTATCCGGCGGGCGCTGCATCCGTACCCCAAGGGACTGGTGATCGTCACCAAGCTGGGAGCCCGCCGCCCGCCCGATAAGTCGTGGCAGCCGGCCATCTCGCCCCAAGATCTGACCGCCGGCGTCCACGACAACCTCCGCAACCTGGGCTTGGACGCGTTGGACATCGTCAACTACCGCGTGATGGGCTCGGGGCACGCGCCCGGGGAGGGGTCCATTGCCGAACAGGTAACCGTTTTGGCGGACCTCCAGCGCCGGGGACTCATCCGCCACCTCGGGGTGAGCAACGTCACGGCCGCCCAGTTGGCCGAGGCGCAGGCGATCACCAACATTGTTTGCGTGCAGAACCACTACAACCTCGCCCACCGCCACGATGAAGCCCTCATCGCCGGCCTCACCCGGCAGGGAATCGCCTACGTGCCGTTCTTCCCGCTCGGCGGGTTCACGCCGCTGCAATCCTCCACCCTGTCGGCCGTCGCGGACCGGCTCGGGTTCAAGCCGATGCAGGTCGCGCTGGCGTGGTTGCTGCACAAGTCGCCCAACATCCTGTTGATTCCCGGCACGTCATCGGTCGCCCACCTCCGCGAGAACCTGGCCGCCGCCCAGTTGACGCTGTCGCCCGAAACCTTGGCGGAGTTGGACGGGATCGCCTCGTGAGCGCCACTGCGCCAAGCCCTCGTATTATTGCACTACCCGGAAGTAGCAAGCATTAAGGTTGTGTTTGCCGACGGACAGGCAGACATTTGTAATACAGGGGAACGGCCCATTGGTGCAGACGTCAGTCCAAGTCATCAGATCGGTAGAGCTCTGTAACCGATAACAACCGGCTAGCTTGGTCGTGAAGGACAGTTGAAAACTGGTCGGGCCGCTCGGGGCGAGCACCAGTTGGAGCGGCGGAACCGCCCCATATTCAAATGCGCCAATGTCCGGCCCGGCGCCAACCGGGCGCGCATAGCCGCGCTGGTCCCTATCCGGAGCGCCGGCGGTGTCGCCAAAATCAATTGCCGGACTGCTGGGCAGCAGGGCCATGCACCAGGTCGGCCCGCCGTAATTGTCCAGCGGCGCGAGCTCCGGGTCCGTATTGTTGTAACTCAGCCCGCTCAACAGCTCCGCCGAGGCATCCGAGCAAATATTGTAGCCCACATCCGTGATGACTCCATAAGCATCGGCGTTGGTACCGCTGTAGGCGATGATGGAATTGTGCAACTGCAACGTCCCGTTGGTATTGGCAATTTGGCAACCGGTGGCGAGCCCGCTGACGCAATACGCCCCGGCCGGCGAACTGCAAGAATTCGTGGCAATCGTCAAATTCATTCCCGTAAACGTCGCGTTCGCATTATTGAAGATGCCGCCGCCGATGGCGGTGCCAGCGGTCTGTGTTGGGTAAGCGAATTGACCCGAGCTGCCACCAATGGCGAAGTTATATCCAATTGTGCAGTTCGTGGCGGCAAATTGAGATACGTTATAAATACCCCCGCCCAATCCGCTACCGCCCGCCGCACTCCCGCCCTCGGCAAATACAACGGAGCCGCCGCACACAGAATTGGAATAAATCGCACAACGGTTAAACACCGCCGTACCAGAATTATAAATTGCTCCTCCCCATCCTAAGCCTACGAACGGAGAGCGCATAGCGACCCAATCATCCGCAACTGCCTGGTTTTTGATAAACGCGCTATCGTTCACCGTAAGCGTTCCCCTAGATGAAATCGCTCCCCCCAAAGCAGGACAACCTGAATAAAAGTACGGCGCCGGGCCGCCGCTCACTTCATTGTTGAGAAACCGGCAAAAATCAATCCTGGCATTGCCGCCCTGAATCGCCAGCGCCCCTCCGGACACAGCGTAAAAATATGGCTTGTAAGTGTCGCAGCCATTCACCACTGAATTAAATGAGAATACGCAATTCGAAATCACCAGCGCCCCGCTCCCTTGCGCAATCGCTCCCCCGGAGCAACTGGTCCCCGTGGCGAGGTTGTTTGCCAAAGTAGATTGCCACACCACCACGGTGCCGCCATTATTATAAATGGCTCCCCCGGTAACGGCTTGATTGTTGGTCAAGGTGCACCCAATCAGGTTCACTCCGCCCCCATCGGTTTCGATCGCGCCGCCCGTAGCGCCGTAACCGTTTGCCAGGGTCAAATTCGATACCGTCAAACTGCCGCCGGACGCCACCTGGAAAATCTGCGCCCCCAGGCCGCCGCTGAACGTCGCCGTCACCGAACTCGCGTCGAGAATCACGGTGTTGGTGATGTTAATCGTGTTGGTCACGGTCATCACCCCGTTGAAGCCAATCCCAATCCAGCCACCGGCTCCGATGGCCGCCTGCAAACTCGCCTCGTTCGGCGAGCTGACCACATTGGCCGGTCCGCTGGCATTCGCCAGCGTCAGCGAAACGACCTGGCTCGTGGCGCTGCCATAGCCGTTCGCCGCCACCAACCAGTAAGCCCCCGCCTCGCCCGACGTGACATTCGTCAGCGTCAGCGTCGCATTCGTCGTCACCGACGGGATCGTGCCGCCGCTGAAGAACCATTGATAACTCAGCGGTCCAGTACCTACCACGTTATCGGTGAAACTGACCGTGCCGCCCGCTTGGTTCGTCACGCCGGCCGGTTCCACAACAAATGCCGGCAATTCCGCAAACGTTCCCCTGAGTGGAACATTGCTGTCCACCGCGAATGACACCGGGTTGGCGCCGCTATCGGTCGCGCCGGACCACCCGGCAAACACCCAACCGCTTGCCGGCGTGGCGGTGGCCGTCACCAGGGTGTTGCTCAAATAGCTGCCGCCGGACGGATTCAAAGCAATGCCACCTTGGCCGTTGGTCACCAGCGCCACGGAATAAACCGGGTACGGCAGAAAGTTGCCGGTGACGACCAGGTCCGAGTTCATCGTGACTTCGATCGGATTCTCACTGCCGGTGGCGTCGCCGGTCCAATTGGCAAAATACCACCCATTGCTCGCCGTGGCTGTGATGGTGATATTCACGCCGGCGGGATGTGGATTGTTGATGTTGTCCGGCAATATAGATCCGCACCCATTCGTATAGAGTGTCAGCGTGTAGCCGGTCGCGCCAGCGGTGCGAGTGAGGAGAACACAAGAAACAGCCAAAAGAACCAAGACCCGCAAAGATTTGGTTTTCATAGGAATACCTTACGAATAGAGATATCGTATCAGATATACTCATTCCAGTCAAGGTAAGTCCCGGCTGGAAATCTTACTAATCCGCGAATCCATTCAGAAGGTGGCCCTTGCAAGCGATGGAAAATTCGTCTGCCGTCGGCAGCGTGTTTGGATTGCGTGCCGATCAGCCCAAACTTCGGGAAAGCGAATGTCTTTCCGCCCGAAGATCCTCTCCGCGGCACCAAGTCGGGGAAACCGGCTGCTTTGAGACGTGGTAGTGAAGGGGCCTGGCAGGCCAACGATGAGCCTGCCGAAAAATTCCGCCGAAAATTGTTGAACTCCCCCTTCGAGCCGCCCATCATCGCCGCAGTTCTTTGCGAAATTAAATAAAAGCGGGTGGAAACGAGGAATTCCGTGAAAATCGGAAGCAGTTGCGCTACTGTAACTGGATACGACTTCCCAAAAAACAATCGTCGGGCGGCTGGCGGTGTAGGGGGAAGAAGACAATCCAGGAGCCAGAAAATTCGTTCCACTTCGCTCTCATTCGTGCTCCCGCGTGTGCGGACGGCTCGAAAAAAACTTCTTCGCAAAAAAGAAGAATGAGAGATCAACGAATCGCCCGGCTCACCAACCGGGCATTTTTGGTCTCTGCAACAACCTAGAGAGATCAAAAATGAAAAAGACAATCATCGCGGTTGCGGTGGCATTGCTTGCCCCCCTCACCGGCCTTCGGGCCGATACCTCCTATCTCCTCATTCAAGGCCCCTTCGGTTCCGGCGGTGGCACGGACACTTTCGAATGGCAGGTCAATTACCAAGCTGGAGCCCTGCTCACCGGGCAGGACTTGTTAAACACGGTCTTCGGCCAGCCAGCCCTGAACGGCACTTACTCTGACGATTTCGGGGGAATCTACAATTACTACACCGCTGGGAACAGCGCGCAGGGGGCCGGATACATCGATTTCGGAAGCAACCCCAGTCAACTCACCGCGCCATTTTTGGCGGCGGTGACGCTGAATTCGACGACGGTGGCCCAGGATCCGAGTTACAGCCCGGGGTGGAATTATTACGTCGCCGGCGAGGCGGGCCACCCTGACGGGGCCTGGACCTATTCGCTTGGCGGCTCGTTGACCCGGACGCTGGTCAACGGCAGCTTCGATGCCTGGGTTTTCGGATCCACTTATCCCGCGGCCACGATCTATGACGGAACCGTTGGCGGAATCAATGATGACGGAAGCACCAGCACCGGGGTCAATGCCCCCATGGCGGCGGATTTTGCCGGCGCCATGGTCATCAATATCGTGCCCGAGCCCGGCAGTACGGCGTTGTTGCTTTTGGGCGCGGCTGGACTGTTTGAGCTGTATAAGAGGCGGCGCGCATAGCGCAGTCTGCGGCCGGCGAGAAAGCGCGCGCTGGTTCCATGTGCGCCGTCTGAAAAACTCCCGTCGAATGAGCTTGCCAGCCGCGTTCATTCTTGCGAAAAATGTGTTCGGTAAAGCGCAACGAGGGTTTTTCCCCGTGACGTTCCATGCCAGTGGAGAGATGGCCGAGTGGCTGAAGGCGCCGGTTTGCTAAACCAGTATACGGTCTAAAGCCGTATCGGGGGTTCGAATCCCCCTCTCTCCGCCATTTAATAAAACATATGGTTTTGTTAAATTTATCGCGTTAGTGGCAACACCTAGTGGCAACAAATCCACCCTTGTTTAGGGTTGTTTGCCGGTGTCGATGAGGTCGGATTTCGTCTCCAATTTTCATGGCTCGTTGAACCAAAATCGGCAAGATGGAAAAGCCAGACGCCTTTATGGTATTGAACAACAAAGGTCGGCGGGGATCGCGGATCGAGCGCATAATCCGAAAAGAGTTGACCTCTGCCCTCCAAATTTGTACCCGTGCGACCGTATAATTTCCAGTTGGAAAATCACGACCCACACTACCATGAAAAAAACACTGCTTGTCGCCGCTGCCACACTTGCGGCCGGCATCATTTCGTCCCTGGCGCAGTCGCCCTATTCGGCGAACGTCATCGGGTATGTCAGCAGGCCGTTGCCGGGTGGCAATGCTTTTGCCCAAATCAACGCCCCTTTTCTGACCGGCACCAACACGGTGGAAGCGGTCATGCCCACAATCAAAAAAGGGGATACAGTTTCTTTCTGGACTGGCGCCACTTTTACGGCTTTGACCTATGCCGGCCCCAATTTTGACGGCCAAGGTCACGCTTGGGCTGACAATCAGGGCAATGGCCAAGATTCTCCGCGGGTTAATCCTGGTCGGGCCTTTGTCTATCAAAACAATGGCGCCGCCGTCACCAATACCTTTGTGGGCAGCATTCCCACCACCAATTCCGTCACTATCCCCGGAGGCCACGCTTATACCTTGCTGGTTTCAGCCATTCCGATTTCCGGCACGTTGGACAGCGCCGACCTCTCCCTGCCATTTCACGTAGGCGACAACGCCTTCATCTGGATCGGCGACCGCTACATCGCCTTTACCTATCAGGGTGCCAACTTTGACGGTCTTGGCCATGCTTTTACCGGTGCCAGTGGTCAAGCTCAGCCATCTCCTTTCATTCAAGTCGGCCAGGCGTTTTTCTATCAAAACAACCAGGATTCCGCTGAAACCTGGAATCAGGGCTTGAAATTCCAATAATCCACGCCTTTGGGTGTAACCTGGCACTTCCGTCGGAGCACTGGTTTTGCGACATTGCATGGCGGGGGGCATGTTGCGTCCGGATTTTGGTCGGGATGATGCGCGTTACAAGCCTGTTGTTTTATTCGCAGAGGACGTGGATTGGCACAGATAAAAAACTCCGTGAACCTGTGATGTTTGCGGATAAGCTTGTCAAAGTGATAATCTCGTGAAAAATGCGAACATTTTTATTGATGTTGACCTAACGCTTGTTGACGGTCAGGGACGTTTGCTTGATGGCGCACGAGAAGCATTGCAACGACTTCGTGACGAGGGCTGCCATCTTTTTCTTTGGTCATCCGTCGGCGTCGAGTATGCCCGGAAGGTTGCCGCGTTGTACCACCTCACCGATTTCTTCGAGGGCTTCGCGGCGAAACCGGACATCGTCATTGATGATATGCCGAACACGGCTCAGGCACCATTCGTTTACAACGTCCATGAAGAAACATCCTGGCAGTCGTTGGCGGAACGGATTATTGACAAACACATTGACTGAGGAATTGCCATCGCAGCCCCGGTTTGCGGCGACAATAAACCCGCCTTGGTTCAGTGCTTTTTACCAGTGTCGTTCTGGCCGGGATTTGCCTGGATTTCACACTGCTCAATGAATGCCAAGATGCTGGCAAGATGGAAAAGTCGGACTCCTTTTATCCGTCCGGGTTCGCGAATCGAGACAGATCGGATAAGATTTTTGGCCGCCCATTCGTAGAGTTTTGCCCTTGTGCAGCCGGAATAAAATTCATGCCCTCGCTTTGGCGCGCGGACCCAGATGGGCAAATCACCGTTCCGGTCGGCCATGAATTGTGTTGCCCGGTGCGACGCGGACCGGCTGCCGCTATCAAGCGTGTCGGCGTTTGCTGGTAGTGTTGGACTGACGTTCACAAAAGGATTTTGCCACCATGTCCCCGCAACTCGCGCAAGAGGCGGATGTGCTGTCCAATAATGTTGTCTTGTCTCATACCTTCATTCTCCGGGCGTCTTTGGGTCTGCTGGTTTCAGTTTTGACAGTTTCATTTTTGTCGGGCTGTTCCCCTTCAACGATGGCCTCGGTATTTTCAGCGGCTTCAAGCTGATTGGGTGCCTGATTCTTGGTGAGGTCAAGCTGCTCCTCGATTTCCGACTGGCGTCTGGCCAGGTGTTGATACCGCTCCTCCTTCTCGAAGGGTGCGCCCACCTTGGCTTCCAGTTCAACCCCGCGCTTTTCCGAATCCTTGATGTCGGTTTCCAACCGCGCGGCACGTTCCTCAAAGCCCTGCACCACGGACTCCAGCGAACGGATGGTGCCCAAGGCGGTATCGGTAATGCGGGTGCTGTAACTATTTTTGCCCCGCAGGACGAGTTCGGCGCTGTTGCTGAAACCCGCGCGGATGAACAAGTCGAACCCGGCGAATCGTCCGATGTGAATGTCCTCGCCGAACCTGGCCTTGTTTTTCTCCGCCCGCCGCAACAACAACTCTCCGGCAACCCCACGATTATCCAGAACCTGCTTGTCCAGTTCGATACGGAACCGGTCGCCGGAAGTATCCTGTCGCAATTTCAAATCCTCCCGCAAATTCGCCAGCCGTTCCGTCCAGGTCTCTACCTCCTCATGCGAATGGCGAAGACTGCTGCGAATGCGGTATTGTTCCTCGGCGTGCGCGGAACGGAGCCGGGTCAACCGGATCAACTCGGCGTCCACCTGGGCTTTTTCGATCACCAAAGGATTGCCGGAAGCAATGGCTTTAACCTCGGCGTAGGTCAATGCAGCGGAGTCCATGTCTTCGAGGCGGCGGACGGTCATGTCCCCGCTCATCACCTGCGCGATGAACTTGGCCTTGGTTTCCAGCGTCTGCCACATGTAGGCGTCAAACGAGCCTTCGGTGACGTAGCGATAAATTTGCACGCTGGCATTTCGATTGCCCTGCCGCAAAATGCGCCCTTCACGCTGCTCCACGTCCGCCGGTCGCCACGGCGCGTCGAGATGGTGCAACGCAACCAAACGCTCCTGCACGTTTGTGCCGGAACCCATTTTCTGCGTGCTGCCAAACAGCACACGAATCTTGCCCGCGCGAACGGAACGGAACAACGCCACCTTTGCGTTGTCGCCATCGTAATCCTGAATGAAGGCAATTTCATTTTCCGGGACACCCAGGTGCTTCAATTTGTCGGCCATGTCCCGATAAACGGAGAAGCCCCGGTCCTGCGGCGTGGACAAATCACAAAACACAAGCTGTGACAAACGGTCATCCTTGGTCGCCTCCCAAATGCGATGAATGTTTTCGACGGCCAAATTCACCTTGCTCTGCGGGTCGTCCGGCAGGCCGGGTTTCATCAGGCGCAAATCCAGCGCGGCCTTGCGGCCTTCGGTGGTGATTTTGAGCATGTTGTCCACACGCGGGTCAACGCGCCCGGTTTTCAACGCCTCGGCGCGCCTGGCAAGACCCTCGACAAACTTTTTGAGTTCTTCCGAAGCCGGCGCATTGCGGATGGCGGGTTTTTCGCCTTCCAGCTTTGGCCGCTTGAGATTGAGCATCTGTGCGGTCTGCACGTCTGCGGTTTGCCGGAAAATCTGCATCAGCTCCGGGACGTTGACGAACCGGGCAAACCGCGTGTTGATCCGATAGCCCGCCCCGTCCGGCGAAAGCTCCATCGCCATGACCGGCTCGCCGAACGTGGCCGCCCACGAATCAAAATGATTCAGGTTGTGCGTCTTGAGGTCGCCCGACTGAAGATACCGCTGCATGGTGAACATCTCGGCCATGCTGTTGGCAATGGGCGTGCCGGTGGCGAAGACCACACCCCCACCTCCGTTGACGGACTGAATATGGCGCACCTTGAGGAACATATCAAACGCCCGTTCGCTGGCCGTCTGTGGCAGGCCGGCAATGCGGGTCATTTTCGAGACGTAGAACAGATTTTTGAAATAATGCGCCTCGTCCACAAAGAGCCGGTCCACGCCAAGTTCCTCGAAGGTCAGCGTGTTGTCTTTTTTGTGGCTGGCGGCGAGCGATTCGAGTTTGGCTTCCAGCCGTTTCTTGGCCTTTTCGAGTTCCTTCACCAAGCGCCGGTTTTCCGGGTCGGCGTGTTCGCGTTTGATTTTTTCCAGCTCATCCAACTGCTCTTGAAAGAAACGCACCTGGGTTTCCTGCGACAACGGAATGCGCTCGAAACCGGAATGCGTGACGATGATGGCATCCCAATTGCCGGTGGCGATACGGCTGAAAAGCTTTTTCCGGTTCTGCGCCTCGAAGTCCTCCTTGCCCGCCACGAGGATGTTTGCGCCCGGATAGAGCATGAGCAATTCAGTCGAGAACTGGCCCAGCATGTGGTTGGGGACGGCGAACATGGGCTTGCGCGCCAGCCCCAGCCGCTTCAACTCCATTGCGGCGGCAACCATCGTGTAGGTTTTGCCCGCGCCAACGACGTGGCCGAGCAACGTATTGGGCGTTTGCAAGATGCGCCAAACGCCCGATTTCTGATGGCAGTGAAGTTGAACGGCCGCACTGGCGCCGGGCAGGGTCAGATGTTCGCCATTGAACGTGCGGACCCGCGAATGATTGAAGGTATCATTGTAAAGGCGCACGAGCCGTTCCCGCCGTTCATCATCAGACCAGATCCATTTCGAAAACTGTTCCTTGATGCGTTCCTGCTTTTCGCGCGCGGCCTCGGTGGCCTGTGCGTTGACCACGGGCTTCTTATCCACATAGTCATAAACGGTGGGCGTTTTGAGGTTCAGCGTCTCCTCGATGAGTTCAAGGGCGGTGTAACGATTGGTTCCCCAATCGGTCGTGTTCGCGGTTGCCCCTTTCGCCTCCCAATCGGCGGTGACATGCCACGAGCCGAGCGCGTGGATGTGGCCGACCTTAACACCAGACGGGACACCGAGCAGCACTTGGGTGAACTGTTGCACGTCTGACGGCGGCAACCAGGATGCGCCCAATCGCACGTCAATTTCGGTGGCTGGCAAATCCACCGGCTGCACCGATTTCAACGCCTCGACATTATCGTGAAAACGGACATCGGCGACACTGGCAGCGTCTGCCTGAACCAACTTTTCACGGACATTGCCGGAGAGATACTGGTCTTCCGTCTCCCACTGTCTGGTCTGCGGGTTTAGGAAAATCATCCCCCGCAAATCCGGCAGAAAGTCCTCTGCCGGACGGGCCAACAGGGAAGCCATGTGTTGCAGATCCACCCGGCCCTTTTCATTCAGGGAAACGAGCAACGCTTCCTTGGGCGAACCGACGGATTCAACCGGCTGTTTGTGGTGGATGGTGCGCTCGCGGAAAATCGAGGCTTTGACCGCCGCTTTAGTTTCTTCATCGTAGTTTTCCAGCGAAAGCAGCAGCGGCAAATCCGGATCGCCATCAAACGCCCGTTGATTGATCGGGGCGTTGATGGAACCAAACCGGGCAACAAAACGGTCGTAAGCGAAGTTAAGTTGTTCCCGCGCCTCAGCGACCCCGGCTTCGCTGCTGCCATCAAGCTGGGAACGCAGGCAAACCCGCACGGCATCGCGCACCTCAATCATCCGCCGGATGCGCGAACGGGTTTCCACGGGTAAATTATCCAGCGGACACAAAACACCGTCCTCGTTGAGGCAGAGCCGTCCATCCTCATGGACACAATAGGCATTGGGTTTGATGTAATCAGGAGCCGGAATGCTCAGATCGGAAATTTTTTTGGCGGTTTGTTGGTCTTCATAGATGTTTTGGGGCAACTTTTCAATGGCTTGTGCCAATGCCTCGCTCAAATCGCGCGCCTCCGGTTCCAGCGTCGGTTCGTCATTGCGATACAATCCCCGCGCCAGCCGCATTTTGCCGAGCATCATTTCGGGATGGGCGACGAAGTATTCGTTCAGCGAAAATTCTTCGTTTCGGTCGTTGGTGAATTTTGCCGTTGCTTTCCACGTGGCGCCGCACGGTGGTTCACCGGCGCGCAATTTGCGGAGCATCACTATGTCAGTGGTTACTTCCGTGCCGGCATTTTTCTTGAACGCCGTATTGGGCAGGCGGATTGCGCCCAGCATTTCAGTGTTCGCTCCCATCAGGTCCCGCATGGTCGAATCGAGCTTGTCCAGCGTGTGCCGGGAAGTGATGAACATCAACAAGCCGCCCGGACGAACCTTGGCGAGCGCGGCGGGAAAGAAATAATCGTGAATGGAAAATTTATACTCATTCCAGCGCGGGTCGTGAACGGTGTAATCACCGAAGGGGACATTGGAAATGGCGAGATCAAACGAATCGTCGGTGAGTTTGGATTTTTCAAACGGCTGCTGGCGGATGTCGGCATCAGGATAGAGCGCCTTTGCAATCCGGGCCGTCAGCGGATCAATTTCGACGCCGGTGACCGTGGATTGCCGGAGCATATCGTCCGGCATGAGGCCGACGAAATGGCCGATGCCGCAAGCCGGTTCCAGAACCTGTCCCCCCTTGAATCCAAACCGCTGCGCGGCCTGATACATGGCGCGAATGACCAGCGGCGATGTGTAATGGGCGTTAAGAGTGGTCGCCCGGGCGGATTTAATTTCTTCCTCGGTCAACAGTTCGGCAAGCTGGGTGCTCGGCCTGCCCGCGCCTTCGGGAAGTTTGGCGAATGCGGCGGGAAGTCCGCCCCAGCCAACATATTTTACCAGGATCGCCCGTTCTTCCGGCGTGGCCGCTCGTTGTTCCTTTTCAACCTGCCGGAGTGTGCGGATGGCATCAAGGTTCTGATTGAACTTTTGCTTGAGCGAGCCTTCACCAAGGCGGTCGGCATCGGTGATGCGATAGCAATTGGGATTCTTCGCCGCACTGCCTGTCTGCTGGCCGTCCGCCTGGTGGCCGACTGCTAAGTCTCTGGTGGCAGAAGGATGTATTCCTCCCGCACCATTTCCCAGGCGCGGTCGTGGGCCTGCTGCGCTGTCAGTCCCTGTTTCCTGAACTGCTGCGTCAGTTCGATCATTTCGTCCTTCGTCTTCTCCTCGGCCTCCAGCAACATCGCGTGCAACTGTCCCTGTGCCTCCAGGTCGCGCACGAGTTTCGGGCAATGTTCCCGCCAATGTTTCTCGGCCATCCGTCCGTATTGCGTCAATGCTTGCATAAGTCGGCCTCTGTGAAAAAAGGTCAAGTTGATCGTCTGGATTCGCTGCTGTTCGTTTGACAGCCATTGGAAATCTGCCATTGTCTGCCCGGATGGGCAAGCCATCCGGCGCGGATTGAGTTTATTGTCGGCGCCGACGCGGCCCATCAAGCTGATCTTTCTCGCGCCGGGCGAATTCTTCGTCCAAGGCCCGAATCTCCAGGGGAAAAAGCTGGATGAGGCAGATTCGGAACACTTTAAGAAATCCGATGAGATGAAGGTCCGTGATTTGGGTGCGGCCAGACTCCATGTTGGCGAGCATCTGGCGGCTGATGTCCACCCGATGTCGTTGCAGGCGTGCCGCCATGTCTTCCTGGTTCAAACCCAATTCATGGCGCAATTTTGCCAGGTAGGAGCCGATGATGTTCCTCCTTTTCATGGCCCTCCTCGTTTCCATGCGCGCATGGACAAGTCCAAACCGGGAAAACCCGGCATGAAATTATTCGCTTTCAACTTTCGAGGCTCCGCTTCCACGACTGGAAAGGCATGACGAAGCCCCCAACCAAGCCAACGCAGGTTACTTATTCCCTGAATCAGATTGTCCAGAAATTTGCCAGCGCAAACGCACTGTTTTGGCACAACTTGCATAAAACGCCCCGCACAAACTTCAGACGGGCTGTACTAAAGCAACTTTAATGCCTTGAAAAAAAACGCATTCCGGTTAGAGTAAGAGTGGGTCTGTGGCCCGGTCTGGTCTGGACTACGTCGCCAGAACCAGACCGGCACAGAGGCGGGTTAAACGCCAACAGTCTGCGCCTGGGTTTGCCGTTGTTCCTGGGAACGGGCCACTGCGCGTTGTTTCTGCCGTGCCATTTGAGTCATGACTTCCTCGCGCTGTTCTTCAGGCACGTCCTTGACCAGTGTTTCATATGCCTGCTTGAGCTTGGGGTCGTCGTTGATGCGCTTCATCATGCCGTCCCGCATCCGTTGCTGCCGTTCAATCTGACGCACTTCGTTCAGGACGACGGTGCGTTCGAGCCGATCACGGGGCATGGCCTGGAGATAGTTCCAATACTTTGGATTCTCCTTGATGTAGCCGTCTATTTTGCCCTCGATTTCGGGATTGGTTCGATAGACGGTGGGTTCAACTGCTGTGCTGCTTGCGCCATTGGGCGCAGGCTTTGTTTTTGTTGTGCTCATAATGAGTTCGGTCATTGGTTATGTTTTGAATTGCCGGTGCGTCTGCCCAGGCAAAGTGTTTTCAGGGACTCAACGAATCAGGAGGTTCATTGGTCGGGAAATTGGTCGAAGGCGGCGACTGTGTCTGTGCGGCTTCAAGAGCATCCAGCCGCTTTTTCATCTGAATTACCGCAACCCGCAGCACCGCCCCTTCCGCCAGATTGGTTCTGGCCTGCTGCAACGCAGCCTGAACCTGCGCCAAATCTGAGGACAGGGTCCGGGCTTGCGTCACGATTTGAACAGTCGCCAGCCGTTGGGCGTTGACTTCGGCCAGCACCGCGTCATTTACCGGAGTCGGACTGAAAGCTGCATCGCGTGGAGACGGCACGGCGGGGACAGCGGCATCGCATCCGGGCCTGCCGGGATGCAAGTTCCACCGGGTATTATCCTCGACGCGATAGAGGACATGCTGCTCGTGCATGACCAGGTCGTCGTTCGGATCGGCGTAGCGGCCGATGTGATAGGCGCGGAGCACTTCAGGATAGCGAACAGCGCGATTATCCGTCGCCGTCGGCGGTTGCTGCGGCCGCAACGCGAGCTTGGGCGTCGTGGAACATGCCGTGAGAAACAACAGTGGGATGAAATAAAATGTTTTCATGGTTTTGATTTTGGGGTGATTGCCGGTTGCGCGTCCGGTTCTTCAACCAGGCCCGCGCCGCCAAAGGAGGCATCGGCGCGGTCAATGGTTTGCAGGACGTAAAGGTAAAATTGCTTTCCGCTCGGCACACGAACATAGAAACCATTCTTTTGAATCGAATCGTAAATTTGCTGCGCGTAGGTTTGCAGAACGGCCTGCGCGCCTTGAAGAGGCGCATTGTTCAGCGATGGTGAATTGACGGGGCCAAAAACCGTTTCCTGTTTCTCGGTCAGCGAGGCGGCCGCGCCGGAAAGAAACGTGGCGGCAAAGAGTTTGATGTCGGCCAAGTTGTCGGATTTGATGACTTCGCCGCGCAGTCCGGCACTGCCATCGGTGATGGCCCAACCACTCTGATTGGTGCTGTTGTCAAACTCGCGGTCCAGGGCAATGGCCTTAAGCTGAAGTTCCTCGCCATCCTGCCAAACCAGTTTCCAACCGGTGCCGGTGGAGATGCGGTCGCGTTGCCGGTCAGTCTGCGCCATGCCGTGAACCTCCGTACCGGCGGGAATGATCAATCTGCCGCCATAATAGATGTTTTCCGTGATGAGGCCGACAATGGGCGTCTGCATCGCAGACGAATCCACCGTGATGACGGTCTCACAGGGAATCAGGCGCCCGAACGGCGCGTAAGTGGCGCTCAACCTTTTGGGTCGGGTGACGCCCGCCATGCTGTCGGCAAAGAGACTGATGGGGGTGAGCAGGTCAGTCTGACGCGGGGGAACATTGGGCAACGGTTGAGGCAAAGGACCGGCAGAATTGGTCGTCAACGACGAAGGCTGTGACGGTGGCTGAGGTTTGGACGGCGGCAGATTGAGCACCTGCATTGGCCGCGTGACCGACTGTACCACCTGAGGTTTGTTGCCCATTGCGTTGGTGCCAAGGGGGGCAGTGGAAATCGAATCCAGGGAATGCTGTTTGCGAAAATGGCCAAAGATAAGCAGCCCACCAGTGAACACCGCACCAAAGACGACGAGCTTGCCGCTTTTAGTCTTGAAAAAATTAAGAAAATCACGCGGTTTCATGGCTGGTCATCAGGTTGAATGGCGGGAGTATTTGTCATTGTGACAGCCACCGGCGCGGGCGACATGCGCCGGATGAGCACTGCAAATTGATTCTTCAGGGACAGATCGTTGCGCCCACCATCCGGCGTGCCGGTGACGGCAAAATAGACGATGCTCCGGCCCTTGGGCGGAACGGTGCCGTCCGCATCGCTGATGGATTGGGGATAAAGCCGGTTGCCGGCACGCACGGCGAAGCTATCCGGCTGATAAATCAGGGGTGTATCCGCTGCATTGGTGATGGCGACTCGAAAAACCAGCGTGTCCTCGGCATTGAACCGGAAGGCCTCCTCAATCCGAATTTGATAATCGTTGAAGTTGCTGACGAGCGGTTCACTGTCATAAGTGGTAAAACCGACATCGGCCACACTTTCCGGTTGCTGGGCCTTGAGCAAGGGAAAGGCTTTGGCCTTGTCAAGCAACGACAGCAATTTCAACGGACTGACTTCGGGCACACGGCCAACCCCTGGCTCGTCTGGTGTAGGGGGCGCTTGCATGACCAGCGAAAGCACAGGCGCATTGCTTTCGATCAGTTCAAAAACATAGGTGTGGTCGTTCCACCGGATATTGAGATTGGCGGAAACCTTCGAAAAAAGCGCCCGCACGGATAGAAATGCCGATCCTCTGGCGTGGGCCAATTGAAATTGTCCCGGCGTTTTGCCGTCCACCGTGATGCCCGCGCCGTCAATCGCATCTATCGGGCTTGGAAAACTGATGGTCGTGACGCGGTTGGTTGCCACCGGCACCGTCACCGCCGTCCGCTCGTCCAGAAAGACATTCTGAATGGCGGCGGAGTCGGCCAGCGCAATGTGGACTGCGAATACCGTGGTCGTGGCCAACCCCGTGACGGTGGACAATAAGCGTTTAACGATTGATTTCATATTTGAAGTCGCCCACGGCGGTGGGGAAACGTCCGTTCAAGGCCATGTTGGGGTTGCGGATGAGGCGCAACCGGAGCGTGAACGGAAACGCCTCGGTGAACGCCCGGTCTTGAAAGATGCCGGTACGGATGATCTGGCCGGTGACAGCGGCCAGCACCTCGCTTTCGCGCGTAGCCAGGATGTCAATGCGGCCAATCTCGGCTTTCTGGTGCAATTGCTTGGAACGGAATTCGACGGCCTCACTGATGCGTTCGTCCTGGGCCTTGTTGAATGCGGATTTCAGGAACAACAGTTTGAGCAGGTCATTATTGTCAAAATCCTTGGGATTGCGTTCGAGGAAACAAAGGGTGGCCAGTTCCGCCTGCTGCACCTGCAACTCCCTGGCCTCGGAAAACTGGAGCAACGGACTCAAATAGTAGGTGCCCGCGGGGTCAATGATGACGACCCGCTCGCGCTGTTTGAACTGCGAGACCAGGTGGTAGCGGTCAAGGGCTGACAGCAACAGCACGACGACCGTGAATGCAAACCAGAACCACGGCAGCCGGTCCCGCAAGACCAGCAGGCGGGTCAGGTCAAAGTGCTTGCGCACGGCCACCATTCCTTCTGGTTTCGGTGGCCACGATTGGGAATCATCTGTTTTCATAATTTGGGGGGCAAAACAGCCGGGGTGATGGGCGGCTGAAATTGGTCGAGCCGTTCCATGATCTGCCGGAGCATCTGGCGGACGGCTTTGTCGCCACTCGCATCATTTTTTGACGAAACGAATCCACCAGCCAGTCCGGACACGAGTGAGCCGGCGTTGCCGATGCCGCCGGAAGTGGAGAACAAGCTTAAAGTTCCCGCCGCGCCGCCGGCGGCGACCGCCGCGACAGGACCCAGCGGGGCAGCGGCCACCGCGCCGCTAACGGTGGAGGCGGCGGTTTGTACGGCGACTTGTGCGCCGCCCGAAAGCAGTTCGCTGCCGGCCAGCGCGCCGGAAGCAATCACCTTTTGGATGATGACGGGGGCGGCGATGGTGCTGAAAATGATCCAGAAGCCCACGGCGGCAGCGCCGATGGTCTTTTGCAGGTTAGGCAAAGTGGAAGATGGGTCAATGAATTGAAAGGTGGAGTCCGTCATGAAATCGAGAATGCCCTGCGTAATGAGCGCGGCCAGAGCCCAGCCCAACGGCCAGAGGAGCACGCCCAGGAGATTCAACAGGTAGCGGGTGCCGATCTGTTTGAGCGCCGGCAGCGCCATGAACCCGATGAGCAAGGGCGAAAGCGCGTAGCCCAGATTCAGGATGATTGTTTGAAAGATATAGGCCCAGAACATCATCAACGAAGCCAGCCCGCCAACCAGCAGCATCACAGCCGAGACGATGAGGTCGGTGGTGAAAGTGTTGATCTGGGACATGATATTCCACCAGGACGACGGCGTGGACGTGTCGCGGTTGATGTTGAGCAGTTGATTGTACTGTTGATAGACATTGGCCGGGTCAATGCCCAGACCGGAGAGGATTGAACTTTGCAGCAGGGTTTGCAGGGTGTTGCCCCAGCCGGGCAGGAACACGAGCAAGGAGGTCAACAGCAAAATGCGCATGAGCAAGTGCATCAAGGTTTTTGGGGAAAACCGATGATACACGGTGACGAGGATGCCGGTGATAAACAGCGCGAAGGCCACGCTCAAAAGCAGGGTGTGAAGATCACCACACAGGGTGAGAAACGTGGGAAAAATGCTCTCGAACGTGGCCATGATGAAGGGGGCGTTGACGGTTATTGGGTTGGGAAGGTCGTTGGCGCATCAAGCAACGTGAATTTCGCCGTGTAATTACTGACGGCCTCCGTGAACTCGGCATTTTGCTGTTCGGTCAGCGCCTGAACCTGCTTTTGCTGGTCATTCCGGTTCTGGATGTCCTGCACCAGTGCCGAAGTCGCCGCCTGATTCACTTCGTCGTCCGTACTGGCCAGGTCGGCGTTCAGGCTGGTAAGTTCGGCGTGCAATTTTTGAACCTCGGCATCCGATGAGGCGCTCTGAAGCTGCTGGTCCGTCTGGGCAATCTGGTTTTTGATGGTTTTGCGCCGCTGCGCGGCGTTGTCGGCAACAGCGACGTAGTTGCTGGCAGAGTTAATGATGGCCGCGAACGGCTTATATTGATTAGTCGGTCGTTGGATGGTCTGTCCGCCGGGCGTCTGAAAACTGGTCCCCACCGTGGAGTAGAGACCCGCGTCATTGTAGGTCATCGCGAAGCTGCCATCGGCATTGGTCACCAGATTTTCGAGGTTCAGCCCAGGTTCGAGTGCCTTCAAATCGGCCATTAGGGGGGCCGTGTTGGACAGGATGACCTGGGACGGATTGCCGAACAGGGATTCGTAATTCTCGAACTGGCTTAACTGGTTCTCCAGCGTGCTAATCTGCTGCACCTGGTTGTCAATCATGATGACGAATTTGGCGATGTTCTCGGCTTCATCCAATATCTGTTCGACGTTCATGACCGGGTCATAGACGATCTCCTGCGCGCGGGCGGAAACCGCCAGCGACACGGTGACGACGGCTAATGCGATTAACTTTTTCATGTTGGTTATCCTTTCGTTGTTTGTTTTTGGTCGGGAAATTGGATTTGTAATGATTGGGCGCAGTCACTCTTCGATACGGAGGAATTGGGTGGTGGGCTGAAAAACCACGCCGTCAATCACCTGCTCCGGCAGATGCACCTCGTAAAGCCGAACCCGGCCTTCGTCGCCCGCCCTGGCCTGCTGGATAGAGACGTAAAGCCAGTATTGCTGTTTGACGGCATCGCTACGGCCTTTGTCGTAGCCGGTCTGGTATGACTTGTCGTTTAATTTACTGTTGGCGTAGTGAAGCCCTTCGCCAAGCAACGCGCCGCCCGCCGCGCCGCCAACTATGGCATAGGGGTTGTTATGGGAAAGCTCGCCGCCGAGGGCAGCTCCACCCGCTCCCAGCCCAACATCAGTGGCGGTGCGGGTGACGGCAGCGCAGCCGGAGAACAGAGAACCGACGGCGGCGAGCAGAAGGCATTGGATGAATAATGATTTTTTCATAAGGTTGATCGTTTCAATTTCCACAGAGACCGTGGCATTCCTGGTAAAAGCCCATGAATGTCTGGTCCCGAAATGACTCGTACTTTTCCAAATACGCCTCGGCCAGCGGATGGCAGGAGCGATGCACGTAAAGTTGCTGGTCGAGATTGCGGTTGACCACCGAACCGGGAGTCCGTAACGCGACATCAATTTCAACGGCACGCTGAAAGCCCGCCGGGTCGTTGTCCCGCAACCAGCGCCATTCCTCGTTGGAACGATAGGGGCAAAACACGCAGGCCGAGCGCGGCACCTCGTGGGGGACGCCAAAGGCTTTTAGCCGCTGCTGACACATGGAGCGGGTTATCTCGCGGTCCAGGAGCGGAAACACGGGCGTTGACCAGAGGGTTTCCGCAAAGCGCATCCGCACGCGCGCCGCGCGCCCCGCCTCATCGAAGCTGATGCCAAGGTATTGGCGGACATGCACCTCGTTGCGTGGAAACCATTGGCGCGGCTTCAGGCCGACAATTTCATAACGAATGGTGTGCTCAATGACGTCCAGCTTGTATTCCTTCGTGCATTGGCGCCGGATCATGCCTTTGGGCGAACCCGGCTCGTCGGTCGTGTAAGCCGGAATGCTGGCAAAACGCTGGCCGGTCGAATTCCGTCCGTGTTTCAAATCGTCGCCAAGTTTTCCAATGGAGCGCACCAGAATGCGCGGGCCGTTCAGCGATTGGAGCCATTCCAAATGCCGGTACACGGGCGTTGGTTCCTCGCCGGTGTCGGCGAAGATGGCGTAATCAATCTGCGGCGTGAGGTCGCCCCGCAGGAACATCAGGTACAGCGTCGTGGACTGGACACCTGCACCAAGATTGAGGATGTGGAACTCTTTCATGCAGCCTCCTTGGCCGGATTGGCGTGGGCGATGATACCCTCGACGATGTTGGGACTTTGGCGCAGTTCGCGGGCGCGTTTGTCGAAGTGTTCGCCGCTGGACGAACTGCAATAGAGCATTTCGGGCGACGCCACATTATGAGCCGTGCCGCAGAGATTGCGCCCGGAGTCAGTGTGAAAATAGGTGAACGGCGAATACTTCTGCCCTATCTGATGGTCTGGCAGCGGATAATTCATTATGGCATGCTTCGTGACTTCGGGTAGCGCGATGTCCTGCGCCATGTCATCCAGATCCGCCCGGTCGTTCTGGCGCATGATGAAAAACTGGCGCGAATTGCCGAACACGGCGGAACGGATGCGTGATTGTTTGAACCGGGTGTATTGCTGGACAATCGAAATGTTCCAGCAGTTGAACTTGCGAAGCTGGGCGTAGGATTCCTGGACGATTTCCTGGCCGCCTGGAATATCGAGGAACCGGGCGACTTCCTCATAGACGTTCCGTTTCCGCAAGGCTCGCGGCAGCGTGATGATGTGCTTGCGCGCGTGATTGGTGATGAGGAAGCCGGCGGCGGCTTTAAGTTCCTTGGCGGATTCGGGGATGTAACCCAATTCAAAATGGGCGATTTTGCCGGTGAGCGAAAGATTGCTCGTGCCATCGAACAGGCAGCCGTAATTGCCGTCGCGACACCACGGCAGAATCAAGGTCGCAATCTCGGTGATTTGATCGCGTTCCGAACCGGCGGGGTCGAGCATCATCAATTCCTGCAACATCCGGTGCGTCGGAAACTCCTCCGGCGTGAAATAGGCGAAAGCGAGATTGCGGACTTCGCGGCTGGTCTTGGGGTCTTTCAGGAATTTCAGGACGACGCCTTCGTCGAATTGGGCGAGATAGTCTCGCGCCCATTCGTTGAAGCGTGGCCCTGCATTGGACGGTATGGGTCCCGACCCCGCTTGGTCCCGGAAGTCCGCAAAGGTTTCGAGGGAGGTTGCGCCTGGCGGCATCCGCTCCAGCCGGAATTTCTGCAACGCCAATGCGTGCCGCGCGATGTCCAGCAACTGGTCATGCCGTTTCTTCTGCCAGTCCTGAAACGCATCCTCATAAAGCAGATTCAAATACTTGGCGATTTGAGCCTGCCGCAGCATTTGTTTGTCCTCCTGGCTGGAGATGCCAATCATGCGGGCGACCAGGGCGGTGGCGGCCGAAAGATGGTCGGGCGTCAGCGGCAACCCCTTCGTGTCGAGATAGTTGATGGTCAAATCGCCGTCGGGATGGATGATAATCGGGCGTGCGCCCTCCTCCACCGTCTGGGTGTAGATGCCGTAAGACAAACCTTCCTCAATGATGACGGTGTAAGCAAAATAGCCTTCGGTTTGCGAAAGCAGGTCGCAAACCGTGACCGATTTACCCGCGCCAGACATCCCCAAAAGAATGGCATGTTGCGGGGAGGCTGAGCCTCCATCCCCAGAAAATGTTTCAACACCCACGAGGTTGTTGTTGGGGCCGTCGTAGATGGCTTCGGCGGTTTTAAGATGGCCCGTGAAAGTGCTGGTGACCGGCAGCATGTCGGCCAGATAGCGATGTTCGGCATATAGCTTGCGATGTTCGTATCGTCCCCAAGTCCAACCCGGCCAGGTCTGGAAAAAGAGGCTCCTCGACGTAGTCGGCAGGTTGCTCTCGAAATACTGCGCCGAATTCATGGAGTTGATGGCGTTTTTGATGGCGCTGGCCTTGGCGTTCAAACCATCCTTCGACTTGTCCCAAACCCGAATGACAAAGAGCGCGTTGAACGGGATGGTTTGCCCCTGCATTAGCGCATGAATTTTCTTCTGCTTTTTCTCCATCACCGTAAGCAGCGAGATTTTCTTTTCACTGGCGTAGTCGCCAGCCACGCGGTCGTGTTCCTTTTCCTCCTTGCTGATTTCCCGGGTGATGGGGAGTGGATCAATGTTGACGGTGATGGTAAAGTCCAGGAGCCGGAGATTGGTGAGCCGCTGGATGATGCCCGGATACGTCGTGCGCGGCCAGCGCGTCAGCACGATGACGGAATGATAATGGCCGTCCAGGTAGAAGCCAAAATCGCTCTGGCCGTTGCCTTCGCTGTGCCAGCAATTCTCCTGAAGGGACAGTTCGGGCAGAAAATCACCGGCGGCATCGAAATCGAACCGGTCGGCCAGGGACGGATTGAGGAACGTTTTGTAATGCTTGAAATGGTCAAGATCGTTCATCGGCAGTATGCGCGTGCCGGTGCTGGCGAAGATGTCCATGAACAGTTGGTGAACGTGCTCAAACTCGCCCCGCAACTGGTCGAGGATTGTCGAGTAATACTCGCGGAGCGCCGCCTCCCCCGAAAGGAACTTGGGCGTGTTTTCCAATGCGCGCGAAACGTAAAGAATCACGCGCTGCCGCCGCAGCTTGCGTTCCACCATGGCCTGCCAGTAACGCACAAACCGCTCGTTACGCGAACGCTTGGTCCAGACATTTTCGAACCGTTCGGTTTCCTGCTGGAACCGAAGCAACTCGGCCTTGTAGTCGGAATCGGAGAAGTATTGGATTTGGAGTCGTTGACTTTCGTGGAGTGATGCCAGCAACAAGCAAAGCTGTTCCTGAAATTCGTTCAGGTCGGCGATGGGGCTGTTGGTGAGGTCGGGCGCTTCAAAAACAAACCCTTTGGCAATGAAACCGCCACGTCGGAGCGAGTTGAACAAAATCAAATCGTTGACAAAAAATCCGTTGGGGGCACGTTCAAACATAAATCAGAGGTGTTGGGATTTGCCGTGGGTGGCCTGGTCCATTACCTGTTGCATGCGGACCAGATCATTCACCAGTTGCCCGACCGTCCGGGCGCGGTTGATTTCATTGAGGGCGATGCTGGCCTCCTGAATGTGCGCCAGCGCCCGTTCCATGTGTGCGCGGGCGTTGCTGCCGAAGCCTTGCGTTTGCAGGCCGGTGTGCAAAGCCGCTTCGGCTGCGGTGAGCTGCCCCAGCAACGCCTGCCGCTGACTTTCAATCGCCTTGAGTTCGTTGGCCTCCATATTTCACAGAGGATTGTCCTTGTAACGGGGAACTTTCTTGATTTTCGATACCCACGGTTCATCGACTATCAGCGTTCCTGGATATTCTTCGGCGTGGACGCGCTTCACGCGTCCCTGCATCAACGGGTCGAGCATCAATTCCAGCCGCCAGCCAAAAAGACAGATAATTTGGGTCTCGAAAGTTAACATGAGCATATCGGTCGGTGAATTCGCTGTGCCATCTTGCTCGGGGTTCTCGCCCAAAATGAAATACTCCAATTGGTCTTGTCGAAGCCCCCAAAGACGATGGGTGGTAATAAATTCGATGAACGTTGGGCACAATGGAATGATTTCCACCGAACCGTTAAACTGCGGTTTGTCGGGGGATGGTCGGCTTGATGGACCGTGAGATTTTTCAGCTTTCATAGAAGTGGATGAGTGCAGGAACGATGGACTTCGGGACTGAAACCACGGCCGGTCACGACGTATTCAAAAATGTCGCGGTCGTAGCCGGGCGGTTTGCCCTGCCGCAGCCCAAAGATGTAAGCCAGGCAGAGCAAAACCGGAATCAGCGCGACCATTAACGACATGAGCAGGGATGAACCGGCGACCACCAGCAGGAGGAAGAAAACCATGATGCCCGTGCCGACGCCGCCCACGAGCCACCAAAACAGGTTGCCTTCCAGTCCCCACGTCCGCCCCTTGGAATCGGAGGCGGCGTTCGTATCCGTCAGTCGCAGTTCGTCTTTGGTGTTCATGGATAAACTTCAGTAAGGCGCCGGGGCTCTGGCCTTCGGTTTTCTTAGATCATTGAAAGGTGCCCACGCCGACAGCGCTGCTGGTATCGAGACCGAAGATTTTGAAGAAGGCGTAGATCACCGCCGGTGCCGCCGCGATGATGGCTCCGCCGAGAATGGACATCTTGCCCTGGTCCACATCGCCGCGCCGGATGGCAAAGCCGCCGTAGATGACCGAGAAGATGCCCAGGACGAAACCGAACATCATGATTACGGCCAAGCTGTTGCTGATGCCGGTTTGCAGGGTGGTGGAACTGAAGGTGGTGCTTTGCGCAAAGGCGGGCCGGGCGTTGAATGCGAGCAGGGCCGCAACGACGAGGAACGGACGGAAACGGTTCAAGGATCGGATGCTATGCTTCATATTTTTATCGTGAGTATTTCGGTTGGTTGTTTTGTCTGGCGGCACACGCCGCCAATCACGCGGACAGTTCTAGCACTTCTCAAAACCGTTTTTGTGCAATGATTGCACAAAATAAAAAAATCTTTCTGGCAGGCTGGAAGCATGAATAAATCAACCTGTGAAACAGAAAAAAATGGACGCCTGCACGATCTGCCCAAAGTCCTTCAAACCGAAATACGTGGACAAAACCAAGTCCTGCCGCGGGTTGTTTCTGTGGTTCGGCGGGGCGAACTTGGCCTGACCAAACCGGGACGCCCACGAGGGAGCTTCCTCTTGCTCGGTCCCACCGGGGTTGGCAAAACGGAAATCGTGGTGGTGACCACCCAACAAATTTTCGGCCCGGAAAAATTATTCCGCCTCGACATGTCCGAATTTCAAACGCAGGAATCCCTCGGCCTGCTGCTCGGGGCCAAAGCGGGTGAGACTGGTTATTTGGGGGCGATGCGCGAACGGGCAGCCGAAGGATCGTTATTGTTTGATGAAGGGGAAAAAGCGCATCCGCGCGTTCTGGATATATTGTTGCAACTGCTGGATGCCGCCCGCATCACCGTGGCCACGGGCCAGACGCTGGATTTCAGCGGCTTCTATATTTGGATGACTTCAAACATTGGTTCCGCAGAATTGACGGGACTGCAATATTCCAACGACGCCACTTTGGAGCGCCACGTCTTGTCCCGCGCACAACAAGCCCTCCGGCCCGAAATTTTTGCGCGCATCAGTGAAAAACTGGTGTTCAACCGCCTGAGCTATGAACACCAGTTGGAGATTGCCGAAAAGTTTCTGTCGCGCGAGATCGAATTTTTCGCGGTGCGCGGCCACAAGCTGGAATTGGACAAAGCGGTATTGCCGTTTCTGGTCCGCAAAGGATTTCATCCCAAACTTGGCGCACGCCCGATGCGCGACGCCGTTGAAAAACACGTCGGTGACGCATTGGCCGAACACCTGCTGGCCGGGAATAATTCCGGCGGCAGATTGCAAGTGGATGAATCGCGCGACTGCCTCATTGTCCGTTGAATGGGCGCTTGGTGGTCGCACACTACCGCCATACGGCCGGTCGCACCGCCTTCGTCGCTTTGCGTTCACGCAACTTTTCCACGTAATTTTGTTGGCCTGCCAACGGAGCAGCCATCTATACACGTTCAAAATCCTCACGCTGAATCTGGCGCGACGGCGATGTTCGCGTGTCGTGAGGAGGTTACCTTTTTCAAAGGCGGCAGCCAATTTGCGCGCGTTCCTCGCGTAATCGCATTTTCCCAACAGTCACACGTTGGAGCTTTGGTCAGAGCAGCCTTGATTTTCGTTTGCTTTCAATCCACGCAAGCGACAGGTGTGCGCGATGAAAACCTAGAAGGAGGGCTTTGGCGACGGCGGAAAACTCAAGGAGGAACGGAAGCGGCGAGCCAGGGTGTTCAAACCGACCCGTAGCATCCTTGAATTTTCCGCCGCCGCCATATAATTGCCCTGGGTTTTATCGCGCTGCGGGTGCGACGATGCTTTCCCTATACAAGCCGAAGGTGTAAATGAGTGGTTCATGACGGTTTATTCCGGCTGCATTTACGGCTGGCAACCGGACGGGCGCAGAATTTAGCCGAAGCAAAACACCCATTGCCCATGACGAAGACCAGACGTTACAACCATGCCATCCAACGCCGGGCGGGACAACGGCGGAGGAAGTGACGGAAGCGAAATGGATTTGGGTCGTAGATCGCTCACCGGCCAACACCGATGAAACGGGAAACAATTACGGGGGCGGCCGGCGATCCGAGCCTGCCAACCGAGAAAACCGCAGGCCACCGATGCAAACGAGGCAGGAATTTACGATTGTTTCTGCCGCTTGCCAATACGGATGCTCAACATTGACACGGCATTCACGCGGGCCAAGACGACGAGTCCCAAAGTGATGCCCACGAAAGCAAACGTGGATGGTTCCGGCACTGGCTCGATCCCGGCTTGAAAATCAAGGATGATTGGATCGGCTTGGAATTCCTGCGTGGCCGGCGGGCTCAATTCCTCGCCCGCAAGGATGGTTTCCACCATGCTTGAGCCATCTGATGAAAACGTTGGGTTAATGGAAAGAGAGACCGTCGGCGAATTCGCGGGCGTCAGCGTTAAACTGGATTCAAAGACCGCAGTGTTGTCAATTCCAAGCGACGACGGCAAAAGCGCTGTGGGCGGTGCGCCGTCAGTTCCTTGAGGGCGGGAGAATTCGGTTGGTCGTAAATGCCTGTCAAAATTTCTGTTCTCCATGCCAGATAGAAGACTTCGCGAGGTACTGAGCGCGTTTGAGAGCGGCTCAAATGAACCTGACTGGACATAGCCGCTGATGACTGTCGAATTTAACGCCGTTTGCACAGGCACCAGATGGGGGGCTTCATCTGCGCGGACAATGGATACAAATGCGATGGAAGCAATTGCCAAGATGAATTTCATTGAATCCCGTTTCTTCCGCATGGATGGAAGTGTGTGGAAACTTTTGTGTTTTTGCAATCGCATTTTTGGCGGTGAATCATGAATTTGCATGAATTTGCCCGGTGCCTGTCATTTTGTTCATCGGCTTCGGTCGGCGGTTGGCAAACGGTGGGCGTGAAGCCCGGCGCAGAGACGATTTTTCGGAACGAAGCTGGCGCGTAACGCGGCCGTTTGCCAACCGCCGACGGAAGCGAACGCGACTGCGTTTCCTCGAATGAAGATCGGGACGAGCGGGCGGGAAATGACGAAGGCGGGCCGGAGCGATATTAGCGAGGCCGCCGTGTCAGTTCCCGCCCGTTGGTCCCGGCGGCCTTATTCCAGATTCAAAAACAAGTGACTCTCGCCAATATCCCTTTCATTCGGTAAAAATGCGCCGCCCCGTTTGGCGCATAAATCCTGACAAATCTTTCGCACTGCCTTCCGTTGCGCCGACGCCTTCGGCAGTTTGACTAACAGCCGGTCGGCAAATTGTTTTCCGCGTCTGCCCGCATAAATGACGGCGGCAATGACGGTTTCCGCTCCGGCAGCGTATAGCGTTTCCACAAAGCGAAGCGCCGTTTTTGCCGTGCGAAACCGTGCCAGCGACCGGAGATCAGGATTTTTTGTTTCGCTCAACCATTGCCGGGCTTCGGCGTGGGTTTTTTGCAAAAGGGATTCGATGAACAATTCATGCTCCTTGCGTTTTAAAGCTGCCCCCTCGCGGGCAACCCGACCGGCCGGTTCTCCCTCGTGTTGCGGCCAGTCTGGATACTTCCGGGCTGCTTTCAGGTAGGCAGCACGGGGTACATCCACATTGCTGATGTAGTAGGTTTCTTGAACCAATGTGCCGTCCGAAAGCCAAATCCGCATCCGTCCAAAAAATTTGCCTTTGAAGGAGTTTATTTCCAATCGCAACCGGCCGTTGGGGTGCCAGTAGAGCTGTCTGCCGGTGCCGTGGTTCATCGAGAAAGAGCCCAGCAACCGGCCCTTCTCGTCCCATTGCCGGCCGAGGCCATGATGGAGGCCATGCTGATAGCGTAATTCGGAAGCCAACTGGCCGTTGGGGTGCCAGGTGCGGCAAAGGCCATGAAGTCCCCCATCCACTTCCCTGTTTTCCATGCGGATTTGGCCGTTGCGGTAATAATAACGGTCTAGGCGATGCTTCGGCATGTCTGCAAATCAAACGCGTTGTTCGTGTGACTGTCTTATTAACGTCCGTATTGACGAACGCTTTACCCCAAATTTCCTCAAAAATACGTGGTTTGAATACCGCATGTTTGTGTCAGCGGATTTTCACCGCTCTGCGGGGCTCGCATACCATCCAAGCGGCTTGGCGGCTGGACGAACCCGCGCCCGAATCATGCAGAAGGTTATGCAATTCAAAGCATAAATGCGATTAATTTCTGGATATTTCAATTTTCTGGACTGGACTGCACACTGTCACTGGCTCCGCAGCCGAAAGAATCTCGCGTGTGCAGACATATTGAGGTTTGTCCACGCATTCCCCTGGCTTGGCAAATCGGCATATGGTCCTTCTGGCGTGGACGCCCATTGCAATGTCCCCGTTCCATTCCATCGGATCAACAATCCGTCGCTCGTCCTGTTTGCCTGCAAGAACGCCTTGAATGGAACAAGCGCCATTCCAGTATAATAGCCGGAAATGATTTCAACTGCACCCGTCAAGCCGGCTGGCGGGTCTGATTGGCCGAGCGAATCGTTTCCCCATCCGACAACATTGCCATTGGATAACAGTGCCAAGGTGTGAAAATCACCTGCGGCGATGGCGACCACATTGGACAGTCCCGCCGGCATATTGGTTTGTCCGAAGGAATTATCACCCCAAACCACGACAGTTCCGTTGGAGCATAGCGCAACGCTGTGCAAATAGCCGGCGGTGACGGCCACCACGTTTGATAAATTTGTCGGCGGGGTTGATTGGCCAGAACCGTTGTCGCCCCAGCCAACTACGACGCCATTGGTTAGAAGCGCGAGGTTGTGATTGTTTCCGGCCGCAATTGCTTGAACCGGCATCCAGTTCGGATTGGGTATCCATGTCGGGTTCCACCACCAACCGCCCCAAGAACCGGTGACTAATTGATTAGGGAGGTCCGTTTGCCCATACGTGTCATCACCCCACGGCACCACGACTCCTGATGACAGCAAGGCGAGGCTATGAGAATCGCCCGCCGCCACACTGAGCACCGACGACACCGTGTTCGGAACATCAATCTGGCCCGAATCATCCAACCCCCAGGCCACAATGCTTCCGTCGTCCGCGATGGCAAGATTGTGGTCCGCTCCGGCGGCAACCGCCACGAACGGCAGAGAATTGGTCGGTGCATCAATTTGCCCCACATCATCCATGCCCCAGGCCATCAACGAACCATCGTGCCGAATGGCAACGGTGTGATATTCTCCCCCCGCGACCGCCACCGCATCATAAAGATTGGTCGGCACATCAATCTGCCCGCCGGAATCATCACCCCAAGCCATGATTTGCGACTCCGGCAGGAAAACACTCACCCTGCCGGTTGAAGAAATAGCGCCAAACTGATTTGTGACCGTAATCGAATAAAATCCCGACTGCGACGAGGTCACATTGCTCAGAAGAAGAGCCGGACTTGTATTGGTCAGCTGTGAGAAGTTGAGCGCCCAACTGTAGGCCAACGGCGGTGTGCCGTTGGCAGACGGGTTTAGCACGATGGATTTTCCAGCATCAACAACCAAGTTCGATAAACCCACAACCAGCGAGGGTATCTGAAAAACTGTCAATTGAACGACAACACTTGTGGATGCTCCATAGTCGTTTGCAGCCACGACATAATATGCCCCTTGATTGGTCGGAGCGATGGCAGCCAGGGAAAGGACAGCACCGGTTTGGCCGGTAATTACGTTGCTCTGGAAGTACCAGTTGTACACGATTGGATCGAGATCGTCGTCCGAACCGGTGGCTTGACTCTCAAACGTCACACTGTTGCCTGGCCAGCCTGATGCTGAAACCGGTTGTTGTGTAAATCCGGGGCTGGCAGGAAGAACGGTTAGAGTTGTGGCCGGGCTGACTGCCGTTCCCAAAGTATTTGAAACGAGCATCTGATAAGTGCCTGAATCGGCTGTCTGCACATTGGAAAGGACGAGTTCACAATCATTATCTCCTGGCAACAGAAGGCCATCCCTATACCACTGAAAATACAATGGAGAGCTGCCAATCACTGTTGGCTTGAACGCGGTCTGGCTGCCCGCCGGAACGGAATGTGATGGCAGACTACCGACAAAGGACGGCTTGGCAGGCACAACGCGTAAAAATATATTCGAGCCAGAAAACGCGCCCAGGCTGTCCGACATCGTAACCGTGTAGATGCCCTCATTGACCGACTGGACGTTCGACACGATCAGCGTACTGTGAATGGTATTGGCAATCACGGTGCCGTTAAACGACCATTGGAAATTCAGGGGCGGAGTGCCGATGGCGCCAACGGTGATGGCCGCATTAGTGTTGGCCAACACGCTGAGGATGGACGGCTGATTGGTAATATACGGCATGACCAAAACCGTCACCGTGAAAGTGCCAGTCAACACATTTGTACCATAAGCTGCCGTACAAACGACCACATTGGTGCCCGCTTGGAAAATGGCCCCGGATTCCGGTTCACAAGTCACGGTCATACCAGGAGTGACATCGGGCGCTGGATAGTTCACGACCGCTGAATTCTGACCAAGGGCAGCCAAGACAACGATGTTGGAAGGGCAATCAAGATAAAGACAGGGGCTGGGTGGTGACGAGGAATTGTACTCGTACGCGCCCAAATCGGCGACATTGTTCGGATTTGGCTCTTGATCTCGCGAGAGTCCATCGTAATCCACAGACGGAAATAGCGGCGCCAGATCGCTGCCGGCGGCGGTGCAGGGAGAACCGGCGAGCAAATGGAAGTCGTTGCCCGGGAGGCAGGCAAAAAGCGGGTTCCCAGAAAAGTTGCCGCACACGTTCGTACCGGAAATGTCATTCAGGTCGAAAACAACTGAATTCGTGGAAGCGATGTCAAAAGACAGGTAGGCATTCGTGCTGGCCGAGTAAAAGTCGTTGAATTTTACATTATAGGGCGGCGATTCGGTCAATGGGAACAGATTTAGCGCCGGACTGCCAACCACGATATTGTTGTCAATCTCACAATCGTCGGCCCAAAAGTCATCAATCCAAATGCCGCTTTCGTCGTTATTTACGACGGTGTTATTGATGATCCAAGGGCCACGTGATTGATATGGGGATTCCGTGTAAATCCCGGCTCCGCTGTTGCTCTGAATGACATTTTGAATGATGTTGGCGTCACATTCATTGTTCATGTTGATGCCGTCCCCTTGATTATTTGCTATTAAGTTATCAATGACCGATGGCGACCCGGACGAGGACATGCCAATGCCCGCCTGATTCCCTCTAATTGTATTGCCTTGGATGAGCGCGGAGCCGGTCCCCTCCACATAAATGCCGCAGCCAGCCCCATCGGAACTGAGGTGGCCGTATATGCCACTGCCAATACTGCCAACAATCAAATTGTCAATTATTTGCGGGGAACCCATATAAGAGTCAACCCCTGTTCCGGCGTACAGAATCTGATTGGAAATAATCGTCGGTGACGAATACGAAACCGAGACGCCACCGTAGCTCATGGTAAAGCCAGCTACAACGGAATTCGATGTTTCCCCACTTGTAAACGAAACGGCTGGCATACCCATTGGCGGGCCTATCAAGGTTGCCGCCGGTCCGTTCAAGGCAATCAACTGGATGGCCTTGCCGTTGAAATTGACCGACTCATGGTAAATCCCCGGTGAAACCAAAATGGTGTCGTTTGTTACAAAGCTCGCCGCGTTGATCGCAGCTTGGATCGTCGGATAATCAGCAGGCACGCGAATTGTTTGCGCAATGGAATTCATTGGTGGCAAGTTTGGGAAGTTCACCAAGGCGCCAATCAAATTTGTTTGCGGCGAACCCCAGCCCGTGCAAAGGTCGTAACCGGGGATTGCGAAATAGTTTGTAGGATTACTGCTGTTGGTGCTGTTGCCGGAAACAACATCATGAAAATATGCGCGATAGCTTGGATTCTTGCCGAGCGCATAGAGGACCGGGTTGATGAAACCGACTGGTTGACCGCCTTGTGCGGTCGCTTGTTGGTTGACCAATGCCGTGAATGCGGCCCAAAGCGGAGCCGAAATGCTGGTTCCTCCCACCCACAGTTGCTCCCCATTATTTTCCACTTCAAACGTATTGTCGGCCACCATGGCTACATCCGGCATGTTACGCATGGTCAAAGAACCGCCATTGAGGGTCATGCTGATTCCTTGTTGCCAAACTGGAATCGCGGAATTCCGGCTGAAACCCCCGCCCGTGGAATCGGTGCCGTATCCGGTCGTGGACCAATTCCAAGCCACCTCCGAGCTCCACGAACCATTTGCGCCGGTAGTCAACGTCGTTCCACCAACACTCGTTACATACGGATTGTCGGTTGTGACGTCGTATTCCCGATTGTACGGGCCATTATCGCCAGAAGCATTGAAAAACGTCTGCCCTTGAGCAGCCATTTGTTGGTAAATCTGCGTGTCGCCTAATCCGCCATGATACCCCCATGAACAACTCAGTTGCTGCGCAAGATTATCCGACGCCATCCGTTCGACCAAGTCATATAGTTGGTTGCCTTCATACACTATGATTTTGGCTCCTGGAGCCATTGACATCAGCATCTCGATGTCCAATGCAACTTCAACATTGCCGGGGCCGGCACTTCCAGAGAAGCCATCCACCAACACATTGGTTATCATCAAGGAGTTGGTCAACCCAGCAATGTTCGCATACTGCAAAACATCATTAGTATAATAACCATCCGCTTCAAACAGGCCAATGGTTTGGCCTGCCCCAGTCAAGGCGACACCTGGCACGTAGGCCGCCCGAAAATCATTTCCAATCAAAGAGCCACCTGGTCCCGATCCCAATTCGGGTTTGGCCGCAGAAACTTGATTTGCCTGGCTTGGTTTCTGGCGACGCAGCGGATGCGGCAACTCATAGTTGTCAAGCCCGACCACTGCCAAAATTGGAGCTGCCGTGTCAACCGAAGGCTCGACATCCGGCGCGTAAAAAGTCCGCGCTTCCGACGGATGGTTGTACACCATGAGATGTACGCCAAAGGTGTCTTCAATCTGCGCAACCGATCCGCTGAAATCTATCAATGTCCGATTTGAATGGAGCCCGGTGACGGTCAAACCTTGCGATTTTAGAAAGGTAAGCGTCGCGGCGTAATCAGCCTGCAATGGTCCAAACCGTTCCGTGAACTGCCCCGGGGTCAGATAATGTCGAAAACTCGGGTTGGAAGGGTCATAAATCTGCTGGAGCAGATTCGTTAGCTCTTCGCGATTTCGCAGTGGCAACCAAATTGCCAGGTTCAACCGGTTGGTGTTGGGCAAACGTTTTACCGGACTCAGTTTGGCCACTGCCTGCGGAATGGAATCATGCAGAATCTGCCGTTCCGCCGCGTTAAGCATCGCGCCAGACAGCCAAAGCAGCAACAACGTCAGGCAGCACCTTATATTCTTCATTTTGACTCGTAAATCGGGCAATCTGACCGTCGAAGTCACGATGACTTCGCGGTGGAAGTCGGCTCACCGCCCTTCCAAATGCTAGCCAATAAAGTCTCCTTTGGGGAGAGAATTTATCGGCCAAAGCTAATACTGTGGGGCACCACGAAATGGCTGGAATGAATGCGGCTATGCATGGCCCGGTTTGGCCACACTCCTTCCCGGCAGCGTCCAATTTAGCGGAGGCCATTCACAGGGGCGCTCGGGCCTCATGTTGCGGGGTTAACGCCTCGCAATTGGAAACCTGCGCAGACGTTGAGTCAACGCCATCAACTAAACGTGGCGGTCGTTCACACCAGATTTTATTCCGTTCAGTCCAGAACTTTCAGCAACGTTGCGCGTGCTTCTTGCTGGGGAGTCAGCGCCTGGCGCAAACTTTCCTGCGCCGCTTCCAGCTTTTCCCGCTTGGCTTTTTGTGCAGCATGGTACGCCGCCAACGCCGCCTTGATGTCATCAGCGGACGCATTTTCATCCACAGCCTGCTGCAACGCCTGCGCCTCCGGCGTGGATGGCCCAAAAGCCACTCTGCGCACAGTTCGGACTGTGCCCACACTATTTGTACCGTTGATGACACGGTTAAGCGAGGGCACGCGGCTCACGCCCGTGCTCGGCAACAAGTCCCGTTGGGCTGCATAAACATTTTGGACCAACGGTTGAATTGCATTCCAGTCGGACTCGTTCGTAAGACCCAGCCCGTCATGTACGTGCTGTAAAAAACGCTGTTGCGCTGGGTTCGCATTGTCGCTCCCAATCGGGGAACTGACTGGGTTTGTTTGTGCGGAAACGCCGACTACGCTGGCTGCCAGCGCCGCTGCAATTCCGCAGATCGTTAATAGATTCTTCATTTTCATTGGATGTCTTTCTCTCGCGTTTTTCGTTGTGTTATCGTTTCATTTGTTTCTGCAATCTGTTCGGTCTCATGCTCATTGTGGTTCGATCCGCACCTCTTTGGCAACATCGGCAAGCCGTCCTCCGCCCAGGGTCACACGAGCAAAGCTTACTTTGGCGGTGAGATTGGTGGCCACAAACGGTTCCGGACCACTGATGACAAAATTGTAAGTCGTACCGGATTTGGACGGCAGCGGCGGCCGGTCTTTCGTTCCACCGATGACCCACTTGGTGGATTGGCCCACCATCCTGCCTTGACCATCCACCAAGAAGCACACCGCCCGAGCCGATTCCACCGGATCGGCCAGGTTATTGGTCATCGCCAACTGAAGGACGGCCTTTTGGCCGGCAAGCTTGACCGGCAAGACTGTGACGTCGAGTTGTGCTGACGCTGTGAACGCGCAAGCCGACAAAG
>Ga0181535_10001135_pt1 | contig 35972 bp, 34 predicted proteins | sample PEATcosm2014_Bin_44_FD_119774 | JGI IMG/M metagenome (GOLD analysis project Ga0181535, IMG submission 119774) | Peatland microbial communities from MTU Mesocosm Facility, Houghton, MI, USA - PEATcosm2014_Bin17_30_metaG | ecosystem: Environmental > Terrestrial > Soil > Wetlands > Peat | place... | reverse complement strand
TGGATCGTGTCGCCGACGTCACCGGAGCCGAGCAGGTAGGTGGGGTCCGTGCCGACGTCTGTGCAGTCTCCCCCGCTGCAGTGCTGCCACTGGTAGGTGTAGCTCAAGCCGCTCGGCGACCAGGTGCCGGACGGCGCCGCCGTCAGCATCTCGCCCTGCTCCGGTTCGGGGTCGGAGATCGACACCGAACCGCCGGTCGGCGTCTCCGCCGAGACGGGTGCCGTTTGGGCGCTCGTCGCCGTGGCGGTCTGGGTGTAGTTGTAGGCGGTGACGGTGACCTGGATTGTGTCGCCGACGTCACCGGACCCGGGCACGTAGGTGGGGCCCGCGCCGACGTCTGTGCAGACGTCTTCCAGGTTGCAGTCCTGCCACTCGTAGGTGGAGCTCGAAGTGGTCGGCGACCACGTGCCGCCGGGGACCGCCCTCAGCATCTCGCCCTGCTCCGGTTCGGGGTCGGAGATCGACACCGACCCGCCGGTCGGCGGCGGCGGAGCCTGAAGCAGCACGTACACGTTGAAGTTTCCCTCGTTCTCCCCCGTTGGCTGACGCGTTCCCCCCTCCTGCTCTCCACCGCCCGGCGCGTCGCAGTCCATGAGGGACACTTCGTAGGTCAAGCTGTTGTCCTGCCACACGAGGGCGTTGTCCCCCGAACCGGTCCCGTCCGAGTAGTAGGTGGAGCCGCAGGCATCGTCGGTCAGGGAGATCAGCAGGCTCGTTGTTGTGGTGACCTGAGGGATCGTGGCCGGCGCCGCCGACTCGCTCGACCCGCCGTTGCACTGGCCGCCCGTGTGTGTGTCCACCGACGGTACGTCTGAGGTTACGACTGAGCCCACTACGAGCTCGTAGCCGTACGCGAGGCTGTCGTCGGGGCAGTTGGTGGCGCCAGATCCGAACATCGCGTCGTACAGCTTCGCGCTGTCACCCGCCGGGATGGTGATGGCCATTGGCGATGGATCGGCGCTCGCGCTCGCCGCGAGAACCAAGGTTGCCACCACCGCCGCGAGGCTCGCACCGACAAGGGCCAATCTGAACGTCGCCCGCCTCATTCAGATCTCCTCGCGCGCATCCGAGCGCCCGCCGCCGCGCGCCGGCATCAGGCGACTCTCGGGCGCGTAGCGCATCGGCGCATTCTGCACCATTTGTCCAGCCGGCGATAGGGGGCGGCCACGATACGGCTGGGGAGAAATATCATCCACGCCGGGTGAGAACTGACCCGACGGTTCACGCCAACCGCGCTACCTTCCCTTGGCCCCGCCGGTTCCACGTTCCCTCCTCGACCTGGAGATGGCGGCCGCGAGCGACCGGCCTGCAGCGCCGGTCGTTCGTGTGTTTGGACCCAGAGGCTCAGCCCGCCGGCACCAGCAGCTGCTCGATCGAGTCCGCGCGGAGCGGTGCGCTCGCGCTGACCAGCACCGCGTTCAGCCACGGATCGTCGTCGGCAGGGGCGAAGCGCACGGGCATCTGCGTCACGAGCGCCTCCACCGCCAGCTCGCGCTTGACGCCGAGCACGCCGCCCCGCGCCCCCGTCATGCCGACGTCCGTCACATAGGCCGTGCCGCCGGGCAGCACGCGCGCGTCGGCGGTCGGGACGTGGGTGTGGGTGCCGAGCACGGCGGTCACGCGGCCGTCGAGGTGCCAGCCCATCGCGACCTTCTCGCTGGTCGCCTCGGCGTGCATGTCGACGACGATGTGGTCGGCCTTGCCGCGCAGCTCGGAGAGCAGCGTGTCCGCCTCCGCGAAGGCTGAGCGCCCAGCGGTCATGAAGACGTTGCCGGAGAGGTTGATCACCGCGAGGCGGACGCCGTCGCGGGCCACGATCGTGTGGCCGTGGCCGGGCTGGCCGCGCAGGTAGTTCGCCGGGCGCAGGATCCGTGACTCCTCGTCGAGGTAGGGGTAGATCTCGCGGTGGCGGTAGGCGTGGTTGCCCAGCGTGATCGCGTCCACGCCCGCGGCGAACAGGTCCTCCGCGAGCTTCGGCGTGATGCCGAAACCGCCGGCGACGTTCTCGCCGTTGACGACGACGAAGGTCGGGTCATGGCGCTCGCGCAGCTCCGGCAGCAGTCGCAGCAGCGCGCGGCGCCCGGCCGGGCCGACGAGATCGCCGCAGAACAGGATTCGAGCGCTCGCGGACATCACGCGAGCCTAGTGGGTCGTCCGGAAACGGTCGACCCGAAATGGCGGCTTCCGGATGCCGTCTGGCAGCGTCCTCGGTCGCAGCAAGGCAACCAGCCTTGCCTGCTCCCTGCGTCCTCCCCAGTCGACACCGGAACCTCGCCACCACGCGGGGTTTCAGGCCAATCGTTTCCGGACGACCCACTGATCCCCCGCACGCAAACCCGTCCCGTGGCTTTTCCCAAGCAGACCTCCCCACGGGCCATACTGCTGACGATGAGCCGTACCCGTGGAGGTCTCGGATGAGCACCGGGCGCAAGCTCGACGCGCCGGTCCCCGCGCCCGCGCCGGCGACCCCGCCCCCCGACGGCGAGCCTCCCACCGCCGGGCAACCCCACACGGGGAAGCCACCGGACGGCCAGACGCTCTCCGCTTCCCCGGCGGGCGGTCCCCCCGCGGGCGAGTTGCCGAGCGGCGAGCTGGCGCCGGCGCCGCTCGTGATCCCGCGCGGCATCCAGCTCGTGCTGCTGCTGGTAGCTCTGCTCGCGCTGTGGGTCGCCGCGAGGGCCGCGCGCAGCGTGGTCGAGATCGTCGTTGTCGCGTCGTTCATCGCGCTGATGCTGAACCCGTTCGTCAGCTTCCTGCACCGCCGGGGGATTCCGCGGGGGGTCGGAATCCCGCTCACCTATCTGCTGCTGATCCTGATCCTCGCCGGGATCGGCGTGGCGCTCGCCCAGCCGATCTCCAACCAGGTCAACGCCTTCCAGCACAACGTCCCGCATCTGATCGCCGAGGCGAACAAGCGCCTCGACAGCGTGCAGAAGTTCTTCAACCACCACGGCATCCACATCCAGCTGGAGAAGCAGGGCCAGACCGCGCTCGACACGATCCAGACCAAGGTCCTGAAGGGGTCGAGCTCGCTGCTCGCGTTCACCACCAGCCTGCTGAAGAGCGCCGCGAGCGCCGCGTTCGCGCTGGTCCTGATCTTCGTGATGTCGGTCTACCTGCTGGTCTACGCAGGCCAGATCGGCCGGCTCGTGCGCCGCTGGCTCCCCGACGCGGACGGCACCGCCGCCGACGACTATCCGACCCGTGTGCAGCGCGCGGTCGGCGGCTACGTGCGCGGGCAGCTCCTGTTCAGCGTCGTGATGGGCACGACCGCGGGCGTCGCGCTGTGGCTGTTCGGCGTGGCCGGCGTCTTCCATGACGGGCGCACCTACGCGTTTGCCTTCGGGACGTTCTTCGGCGTGATGGAGCTCGTGCCCTACGTCGGGCCGGTGCTCGGCGCGATCCCGCCGGTGCTGGTCGCGCTGTTCGAGAACCCGCTGGTCGCGGTGTGGGTGGTGCTGCTCTTCATCGTGATCCAGCAGCTCGAGGGCCACATCGTCGCGCCGCAGATCTTCAGCCACGCGCTGCGCATCAACCCGGTGCTGGTGATCGTCGCGCTGCTGTTCGGCGACGCGATCTACGGCATCGTCGGCGCGCTGATGGCGTTGCCCGTCGCCGCGGTGATCCGCGAGACGATCATCTACCTGCGCCGGCATGTCGTGCTCGAGCCGTGGCGCGCCCAGGCTCCGCCGCCGACCTGATGCTCACCCCGACGCTGCAGGCACGTTCGCTTTCCAAGCGTTTCGGTGACCGCGTCGCTCTGCGCGATGTGAGCTTCCTGCTCGAGAGCGGCGAGATCCTGGCCGTGATCGGCCCCAACGGGGCCGGCAAGACGACGCTGCTCTCGCTGCTCGCGGGCGCCGCGAAGCCGACCGCCGGCGAGGTGATCGCCCCGCCGGGTGAGCGCATCGGTTGGGTGCCGCAACAGACCGCGCTGTACTCGAAGCTCTCGGTGCTCGAGAACCTGCGCCTGTTCGCACGGCTCGAGCGCGTCGCCGACCCCGACCTCGCGGTCGCGGCGATGCTGGAGCAGACCGGGCTTCGCGAACGTGCCGGCGAGCAACTCGGCCGTCTCTCGGGCGGCAACCGCCAGCGCGTCAACATCGCGATCGGGCTGATCGCGCAGCCCGCGGTCGCGCTGCTCGACGAGCCGTCGGCGTCGCTGGATCCGCGTCAGCGCGAGCGGCTGTGGCGGTTCATCGCGGCGCGCGCGCAGGCCGGCACCGGCATCGTCTTCACGACCCACGACATCGCCGAGGCGGAGCGCTACGCAGCGCGCGTGCTGGTGCTCGCCGACGGCGAGCTGCTCTTCAGCGGCTCGCCCGCCGACCTGCGAAGCCACGGCAGCGGGGACATCGAGAGCGCCTTCGTCAGCTTCCTGCGCGAGCGCGGCCACTGATGCGCCCGCTTCGCCGTCGCCGCGCACAACCGGCGCCGCCACCGCGCACCTCCGCCGCGGAGCGTGCTCGCTGATGGCGGCGGTCCGCTTTCTGCTCGCGAAGGATCTGCGCATCCTGCGCCGCTCGCCGGCGCTTTCGCTCCTGCTGATCCTCTACCCGGCCGCGCTTGCCGTGCTGATCGGGCTCGCGCTCTCGCGCGGCCCCGGGCTGCCCCGCGTCGCTTTCCTCAACGAGATTCCCCCGAGCCAGTCGGTGATCACGCTCGGCACGACGCGGATCGACACGACCCGTTACGAGAGGCAGCTCTTCCAGGCGATCGACCCGGTCAGGGTATCGAGCCGCGCTCAGGCGATCGCCGACGTGCGCGACGGCTCGACGATCGCGGCGCTGATCATCCCGCCCGACCTGCCGCACCTGCTCGCCAGCGCCGACCAGTCCGCGTACGTACAGGTGATCTACAACGGCGACGCGATCAACCAGTCGCTTGTGGAGACCGCGATCGAGTCCAAGCTGGCCCAGGCCAACGCCCTGCTCGCCGTGCAGCTGGAGAATGTTGCCGGCAGCTACATCGACCTGCTGCTCTCCGGCGGCAGGCTCAACTTCCTCGGCCTGGCCTTCAACGTGCTCGGCCTGCGCGACTCGGCGACGATCCTCAACGGCGTGCTGAGCGGGCTGCCGCGCGGCTCGCCGCTGCGCGCCAAGCTCTCGCCGGTCGCCGCCTTCGCGAAGATCGCGGTCGACAACCTCGGCAGCGCGAAGGCCGTGATCGGCGCGGTCGGGGCGCCGATCGTGGTCCACCAGCAGACCATCAACGGCCGCCGCACCCCACTGGATTTCTACGCGGTGTCGATCGCGGTGACGGTGTCGCTGATGTTCGTCTGCCTGCTGCTGGCCTCCGGGACGCTCGCGCTCGAGCGCGAGGAGAACACGCTCGAGCGTCTCCGGCGCGGGCTCGTCTCGCCGACCGCGCTGCTCGGCGAGAAGGCGCTGCTCGCGAGTGTCTGCGCCGTGTTCGTGGGCTTCGCGATGCTGGTCGGGATCGGCATCTTCGTGCCGTTGGATTGGGGCCGCGTGGTCCTCTGGCTGCTGGCGCTCGCGGGGGGCGCGCTCGCCTTTGCGACGCTCGGCGTCGCGCTCGGCGGGATCGTGCGCGACGTGCGCGCAGCCTCGCTGCTGGCTCTGCTGGTCTCCTTTCCGCTCGTCTTCCTCGCGCTCGTTCCCGCGGGCTCGGTCGCGGTCGGCCTCTACGACGCGATCCGGGTGGTCTCCGCCGTCTTCCCGTTCAAGGCGGCGCTCGAGGCTGTCGACGCGGCCGTCAACCGCTCGAGCCCGAGCCTGCTGGCGGCGCTCGGCCATCTCGCCCTGCTCGTGCTCGCCTTCGGCACGCTCGCGCGAGTCGGCCTGCGCCGCTGATCTGTGCCGGCGCCGCGCGCGCCGGGGAACGCCGATTGCGCGCCCGCCGGGCGCTGCCGGACCGCTACCATCGTTGCGATGTCCTTCCCCGACACGCGCCTGCGGCGACTGCGTGCAACCGCTGCTCTGCGTGATCTGGTGCGCGAGACCGAGCTGAGCCCGGCACGACTGATCGCGCCGCTCTTCGTCGCCTCGGTCGGCGAGCCGGTCGCGTCGATGCCGGGCGTCTCGCGGCTGACGATCTCCGGAGCGTTCGCCGCGGCCGGCGAGCTGGCTGCGCTCGGTGTGCCGGGCGTGCTCCTGTTCGGTATTCCCGACCACAAGGACGCCGAGGGCTCCGGTGCGTGGGACGATGAGGGCCCGGTGGCGCTCGCGACCCGGGCGATCAAGGCGGCCCATCCGGAGCTCGTCGTGATGACCGACGTCTGCCTGTGCGAGTACACGACGCACGGCCACTGCGGCGTCGCGCGCGACGACGGCACGATCGACAACGACGCCTCGCTCGAACTGCTCTCGCGCATGGCGCTCTGCCACGCACGCGCCGGTGCCGACGTGATCGCACCGAGCGACATGATGGACGGGCGCGTCGGTGTGATCCGCGCAGAGTTGGACGGCGAGGGTTTCGCGGAGCTGCCGATCATGGCCTACTCCGCGAAGTTCGCCTCCGCCTTCTACGGGCCGTTCCGCGAGGCCGCCGGCTCGACGCCGGCGTTCGGGGACCGGCGCAGCTACCAGCTGGATCCCGCGAACATCCGCGAGGCGCTGCGCGAGACCGAGCTCGACATCGCCGAGGGCGCCGACATCGTGATGGTCAAGCCGGCGCTCGCCTACCTCGATGTGATCGCCGCGGTGCGTGCGATCACGCGGTTGCCGCTCGCGGCATACAACGTGAGCGGCGAGTATGCGATGGTGAAGGCGGCGGTTGCGAGCGGCGCGTTCGACGAGCGTGCGATCGTGCTCGAGACGCTGACGGCGATTCGCCGGGCGGGGGCGGACATGATCATCACCTACCACGCGGAGGATGCCGCCAGATGGCTCGCGCAGACCTGAACGCAGCGCCGAAGATCCGCTCCCGGCGCGACGGGGCCGCCGTCGCGCTCGACGATCTCGACCGCCGGCTGCTGAACCTGATGCAGGGCAGCTTCCCGCTCGAGCCAAGGCCCTACGCCGCGGTCGCCGCGGCCGCGGAGTGCAGCGAGCAAGAGGTGCTGACGCGGGTCGGCCGGTTGCTGGAGCAGCGGATCATCCGCCAGGTCACCCCGATCTATGACACGCGCGCGCTCGGTTACGCCTCGATGCTCGTCGCCGCGAAGGTCGATCCGGAGCATCCGTGGGCGGCGGCGAAGATCGTCAACTCCCATCCCGGTGTGTCGCACAACTACCTGCGCAACCACGAGTTCAACATGTGGTTCACGATCGCGGTCGAACGCGACTCGCGGCTGGGCCTCGACGGCACGCTCGACGTGCTCGCGGCGCTGACCGGCGCGGAGTCGATCCGCCAGCTCCCGACCCTGAAGCTGTTCAAGATCCGCATGGATCTGGAGATGGAGGGCGGCACCGAGGCGCTCTCCTCGCCGGGCGCGGAGTCGGCGCCGGCGCCGCTCGAGGCGATCGACTACGACGAGCGCGACGTCGCCGTGATCCGCGCCACCCAGGGCGATCTGCCGGTCACCTCGGAGCCCTACGTGCAGGCCGCCGGCGACCTCGGCATGAGCGTCGACGAACTGTTGGAGCACATGACCGGGATGCGCGAGCGCGGCCTGCTGCGGCGCGTCGCGGCGATCCTCTACCACCGCCGCGCCGGTTTCTCCGCCAACGGGATGGGCGTCTGGAAGGTGCCGGCCGAGGAGATCGCGACGCTCGGCCCGCGGATGGCCTCCTACCGCGGGATCTCGCACTGCTACCAGCGCCCGACCTACGCCGACTGGCCGTACTCGGTGTTCACGATGGCTCACGGTCGCTCGAAGGAGGAGTGCGACGCGGTGCTCGATGCGATCGCCGCAGACACGCGGATCGACGAGCGCGCGACGCTCTACTCCTCGACCGAGTTCAAGAAGATCCGCCTGCTCTACTTCACCGAGGACTTCAAGCAATGGGAGGCGGCGCACGCCTGAGGCTCGGCCCGGCGGCGTCGGTCAGCTGCCGTCCGGATAGCCGCCGCGGTGCGAGACCATCGGGTGGTGCGGCAGTGCAGCGCCGGGGTCGGCGAGCATCGCCTCGGTCTGCGCCAGGTACGGCTTGCGCGCGCGCCAGCTCCCGGGCGGCGGCACGAGGCCCAGCGCCAGCAGCGAGCCGCGCTCGTCGCGCGCGTCGATCAGCGCGCGAAGGGAGCCCTCGAGCGCGTCGAGCGCATCCGTGCCGTGCCGTGCGCGCCAGGCCGTCTCGGTCGCGGCCAGCAACCGGCGGTGCTTCGCCTGCGCCTGCAGGCCCCGCGCGGTCAGGCGCGCCCGCTTTGTGCGCGCGGCCGCCGGGTCGGGCTCGATCACGGCGCACCCGGTCCGCGCGAGGAAGCCGAGCGACACGCTGACGGCCTCCTTCGAGACGCCGACCGCGAGCGGCAGGTCGCGGACGCGCAGACCGTCCTGGTCGAGCACACGCAGGACGTTGGCGCCGAGCGCCAGCGACAGACGGGATTGTCGCTCGTAATCGACGGCGAACGCGAGCAGCACGCGCGCGAGCAGCGCGCTCAGCTCGAGGCCGTCCTCGACCGGCGCGGGCACGCGCGGCCGCCAGCGCTCCGGGTCCTGGCGGTAGACGCTGGCGACCGGCAGGTAGTGCGGCAGCTCGAGCTCGAACGACGCGGCCACGACGCCGAGCGCGCCGCGCAGATCGGCGATCGCGCCGGCGCCGAAGCGCTCCACCCAGCGCCGCTCGATCACGGCGTCCAGCGGCCGCCAGACCGCCTGCGCGATTCGCCCCCAGCGCGTCGGGCGCACCAGCCAGTCGCCGCGCGGCGGCTCCGCGCGCGTGTCGGCGCCGTCCGGCGCGATCGTGATGTAGCCCCAGCGCAGGAGCCCCCTGAGGTTCGTCAGCTGCACCTGCTCGGTCAGCTCGCGCAGCGGCGTTCCCTCCTCGTCGACGAAGCGCATGAAGTTCGCCCACATCGGGAGCGACACGAGCCAGGCGCCGCGGCCGCCCTCCCCGGCCTGGCGCGCGAGCGTCGTGACGTGCGGGATGCGCGTCGCGGCCTCGTTGTCGAACTCGATCGTGAAGGCCACGAGCGCCTGCGAGAGCAGGGCCGAGAGGGACCGTTCGCCCGCCATTGCCGCGAAGCTACAGCATGCGTCGCGGCGGTCGGGACACACCTGCGCGCGCAGCGCCGCGGCGGCCGGGACACACCTGCGCGCGCAGCGTCGCGGCGGCCGGGACACACCTGCGCGCGCAGCGCCGCGGCGGCCGGGACACACCTGTGCGTGTGTTCGCCGCCACCTTGCTCGAGCGCGACGCGGCGTCGAATATCGTCCAACGCGCCGTGGCGCCCGCGTTCAACGACTCCCGCTCCGCCGAGCTCTTCGCGCGTGCGCGCGCCGTGCTGCCGGGCGGCGTCAACTCGCCGGTCCGCGCGATGCGAGCGATCGGCCGCGACCCGCTCTTCATCGACCATGCCGCCGGCGCGGAGATCTTCGATGTCGACGGCAACGCCTACATCGACTACGTCTGCTCGTGGGGCGCGCTGGTCGCGGGTCACGCGCACCCGGCCGTGCTCGACGCGGTCGCCGCGGCGGCGGCGGCGGGGACGAGCTTCGGCGCGCCGACGGCGCTCGAGGTGACGCTGGCCGAGGAGGTGGCGCGCCGGATGCCCGGCGCCGAGATGCTGCGGATGACCTCCTCGGGCACCGAGGCGGCGATGACGGCGGTCAGGCTGGCGCGGGCGCGAACCGGCCGCGACGTGGTCGTCAAGTTCGCCGGGGCCTACCACGGACATTCTGATGGCCTGCTGGCGCAGGCAGGGTCAGGTCTCGCGACGCAGGGCATACCGGCCAGTCCCGGCGTGCCCGCGGCGGCCGCGGCGGCGACGGTGGTCGTGCCGTGGAATGACCCCGAGGCGCTGCGGCGGGCCACCGAGCGCGACGACGTGGCGGCGATCATCGCCGAGCCCTGTCCCGCCAACATGGGGCTCGTGCCCGCCGCCGACGGGTTCCTCGAGTTGCTGCGCGAACGCGCGGACGCGTGCGGCGCGCTGCTGATCCTCGACGAGGTGATCAGCGGCTTTCGCGTCGCGCGCGGGGGGGAGAGCGAGCGCAGCGGCGTCACCGGCGACCTGATCGTGCTCGGCAAGATCCTCGGCGGCGGCCTGCCCGCCGCCGCGGTCGCCGGCCCGCGCGCCCTGCTCGAGCTGCTGGCGCCGGTCGGCGAGGTCTACCAGGCGGGCACGCTGTCGGGCAACCCGCTGGCCGTCGCCGCGGGCCTCGCGACGCTCGCGCTGCTCGACGACGGCGCCTACGCCGCCCTCGCCGCCACCACGCGGCGGCTCGCCGAGGGCCTGGCGGATGCGGGCGGGGCCGCCGTCAGCGTCGTCTGGGCTCCCGGACTGTTGACGGTGTTCTTCGCCGCCGATCCACCGCACGACCTGGCCGGCGCCGGGCGCTGCGACCTCGCCGCCCACGGCGCCTGGTGCCGCGAGCTGCTCGCCCGTGGCGTCTATCCGCCGCCGTCGCAGTTCGAGGCCTGGTTTCCCTCGCTCGTCCACACCGAAGAGCAGATCGAGCGCACGCTGGCCGCGGCCCGCGAGGCGTTCGCGGCGCTCGCCGCCTCCGCATGAGCACGCTCGAGCGTCTGCGCGAGCTGATCGCCGCGGAGGGCATGCCGCTCGCCGGCGGGCTGCCAGCGCGGGTGCCGGCGGGCGCCGAGCCGACGCTCGGCGCGCTCGCGGCGGCGGGCCCGCGTGCTCGCGCCGACCCCGCCGAGTACGAACTGCTGATCGAGGCGATCTACGAGGGCTATCTGCTGCACTACGGGGTCTCGCGGCTGCTGTCCGGCGACGACCCCGACCTTGCGCTGCTCGCCGGCGACCGGCTTTACACGATCGGCCTCGAGCGGCTCGTCGCGCTCGGCGATCTCGACGCGGTGCTGGAGCTTGCGGACGTCATCGCGCTGTGCGCGCTGCTGGTCGGCCGTGGCGAGCGTGCGAGCTGCGATCCGCTGTGGCGCGCGGGCGCCCGCGCCGTCGGCTGGGGCGCGGCCGAGGGCTACCGCGCGGCCAAGACGCTGGCGCGCGCCGGCGACGCGGGGGCCGCCGAGGCGCTGCGCGCGCTCGATGACTCCCCGTCGATGGCATGAAGGTATTCTTCCCGGTCGCCCGGTATCCCAGGAGCGTCATTGGCACCCACGCGCAGGCCCAGCAAGTCGAAGTACACCGCTGATCGCGGCATCCCCGGCGCCTTCGAGGGCGAGACCGTGACCCGGCGGCGCTTCATGACCGGCACGGCGCACGGCGCCGGCGCGCTCGCCACGATGGGCTTCGCGCTTCCCGCGCTCGCCTTCGCGATCGGCCCGATCTTCAACAACGACACGCTCGGCTGGCAGACCGTCGGCACGCCGGAGATGTTCCCGGACGACAACTACATCCCGGCGGTGATCGTGATCGCGCCGGGCATCGGCGAGGCCGGCAACAGCACCGTCTACATCCGCGCGCGGAACGCGTCGATCGACACCACGCCGCCGACGCAGTTCAACCGCTGGGTCGCGATCTCGACGCGCTGCGCGCACCTCGGCTGTCCGGTGCGCTGGGTGCCGGCCTCGGAACGCTTCATCTGCCCCTGCCACGGCGGCGTGTACGACCTCCAGGGCGTGCGGGTCGGCGGGCCGCCGCCGCGGCCGCTCGACCGCTTCTTCACCCGCCTGCACGAAGGCTTCGTCCAGGTCGGCGCCCGCTACAGCGTCAACAGCGAACTGCGCGCGTTCTCGCCGCGTGATCCCGGCGAGCCGCTCGACGGGATCGGCCAGTACCTCTATCCGTCGCGCCCGAGCGTTCGCGTCTGATGCCGAAGCTTCCCGCGCCGCCGATCCCGCCGCGCTTCTTGCCCCAACCGCCGCCGCCGGGAACCCAGCGCGGGCGCCCGCGCACGCCGCTCGAGAAGGGCGCGGAGGCGGGCAAGTCCGCGGTCGACTGGATCGACGAGCGGACCTCGCTCTCGGGCGGGGTGCGCTGGGCGCTGTTCCGCAAGGTGCCGAAGGGCACCAACTGGTTCTACACGCTGGGGTCGGCGACGATGATCGCCTTCCTCAACCAGGCGGTCACCGGCGTCTTCCTGGCGATGTACTACCGGCCCGACGCGAGCGGCGGCGCCTACGAGTCGGTCCGCTACATCACCAACGACGTGTTCCTCGGCCAGTTCGTCCGCGGCATGCACAAGTGGGGCTCGTCGGTGATGGTGATCCTCGTCTTCCTGCACATGGGCCGCACGTTCTTCTTCGGCGCCTACAAGTATCCGCGCGAGCTGAACTGGGTGATCGGCGTCGTGCTGCTGATCCTGACGATGTTGATGTCGTTCACCGGTTACCTGCTGCCGTTCGACCAGCGCTCCTACTGGGCGACGATCGTCGGCGTCAACATCAACGGCACCGGCCCGCTGATCGGGCCCTACCTCAGCGACTTCCTGCGCGGCGGCCCCGAGTTCAGCGCGACGACGCTGTCGCGCTTCTACTCGATCCACATGCTGCTCGTGCCCGGCGCGATCGCGGCGATGATCGGCGCCCACCTCTACCTGGTCGCCAAGCTCGGCACGACCGCGCCGCCGTGGCTGCGGGCCAAGCCCGACCCCGAGCTGGTCGAGGAACAGCTGTGAACCAGCGCGAGAAGGAGGAGTACCTCCGCGAGTACTCGGTCCTGAAGAGCCAGGGCAAGCCGTTCTTCCCCTACGCGGTTGCCAAGGACGGGCTGATGGGCTGCCTGGTGGTCGCGATCATCATGGCGCTCTCGATCGTGCTGGGAGCCGAGCTGGGCCCGAAGGCGAACGCGGCGACGACCACCTACACGCCGCGGCCCGAGTGGTACTTCTTCTTCCTCTTCGAGCTGCTGCGCGTGATCAAGCCGCCGAACTTCGTCGGCCTCGCGACGATCGGCGTGCCGACGATCGCGATGATCCTGCTGTTCCTGCTGCCGTTCTACGACCGCGGGCCGGAGCGCCACCCGCTGCGCCGTCCGGTTGCCACGACGGCGGGGATCTTCGTGATCTGCGCGATGGCCTACCTGACCTACCTGGGCGCCAACGCGGGCGCGCCGACGGAGAACACGATCCCGGCGCCGGCGTTGGTCGTCGCGCAGGGCAAGGCTGCGGTTTCCGAGTTCTATCTCGGTCGCTCCGTCGTCGCCCAATCCGGCTGCGAGGCCTGCCATCTGATCGGCACCAACGGCAACAACGGCCCCGGTCCCGAACTGACGAAGATCGGCGATCGCCTCCCGGCGCAGGGGATCGCGCGCACGCTCGTCAACCCGACCCAGCCGATGCCCTCCTACGGCGGCTCGGGCGGGCTTCCGCCGAAGCAGTTCAGCGCGGTCGTCGCCTTCCTGTCCGACCTGAAGTAGATGTCCGGCGAATCGCCCGGTACGCTGGAGGCGGGCCAGGTGCGAGCGATGTTCGACCGCATCGCGGGCCCGTACGACGCGATGAACACGCTGATGACCGCGGGCCTGCATCATCGATGGCGCGAGCGCGCGGTCGAGCTTGCGGCGGTCGGTCCGGGAAGCCGCGTGCTCGACGTCGCGACCGGGACCGGCGATCTTGCGATCGCACTTGCCAGGGCGGTCGCGCCGGACGGCGAGGTGGTGGCCTGCGACTTCTCCGAGCAGATGCTCGCCCGCGCGCGCGTGAAGGCGCCGCAACTGCGCTTCGAATGGGGCGACGCGCTGGCGCTGCCATACGCCTCGGACAGCTTCGACGCGGCGACCGTCGGCTTCGGCGCGCGCAACTTCTCCGACCTGCGGCGTGGCGTCGAGGAGCTCGTGCGCGTGGTGCGCCCGGGCGGGCGTGTGGTGATCCTCGAGATCACACGCCCGACCCGCGAGCCGCTCGCGAGCTTCTTCCGCGGCTGGTTCGACCGGGTTGTGCCGGCACTGGGGCGCGTCGCCGGCGAGGGGGCGGCCTACAGCTATCTGCCGAGCTCGGTCCGGCGCTTCCCCGGCCCGCAGGAGCTCGCCGCGCTGATGCACGGCTGTGGCCTGCGCTCGATCCGCTACGTGCTGACGGCGGGCACGATCATCGCCATCCACGTCGGCGAGGTGGCCTGATCGAGGCGGTCGCGGACCCGTTCGACGCGATTCTCGAAATCGGGGGCGAGCCGCTGCGGGCGGCGATGGTCGCCGTCGAGACGCGGTTGCGCGAGATCTCGGCGGTCGAGCAGTACTCGCTGGCGACCGTGGCGGCGGGCGGCAAGCGGCTGCGGCCGCTGCTCGTGTTCGTGGCGGGGCTCGGCAGCGACGCCCACCTGGCGCTCTCGCGCGCCGCGGCGGCGGTCGAGCTGATCCATTCCGCGACGCTGGTCCACGACGACGTGCTCGACGATGCGCCGCTGCGCCGCGGACGGCGGACCGTCTTCGCCGCCGCCGGACGCACCGCGGCGACGGCGACCGGCGATCTGCTCTTCTCCAGCGCGTTCGCCGAGCTCGCGCAGAACGGGGCGATCTCCCAGCTGCGCGCGCTGTCGGGCGCCTCCGCGGCGCTGGCCCGCGGCGAGCTGATGCAGCGCGCCGACGCCTGGCGCGCCGACGTCACGCTGGAGCGTTACCTTCAGCGCTGCGAGCTGAAGACAGCGCGGCTGTTCGCCGCCGCGTGCGAGCTGGGCGCGCTGGTCGGCGGCGGGCCGCCGCTCGGGCCGTTCGGACACGCCGTCGGCCTGGCCTTCCAGCTGCTCGACGATGTGCTCGACATCACCGGCCCGACCGAGCAGACCGGCAAGCGCCGCGGCACCGATCTGCTCGACGGCACCGTGACCCTGCCGCTGATCCTCGCGCGCGAAAGCTCGCCGGAGCTGAAGGCGCTCGACCTGCGGGCGATCAGCGGCCCGGCCGACGCGGACCGGATCTGCTCGCTGATCGAGGCCACCGGCGCCGGCGAGCAGGCCCGCCGGCGCGCTCTCGACCTCGTCGCCACGGCGAAGCGCGACCTGCCGGGTGAGCTTCCGCCGCGCCAGCGCGAGGCGCTCGAACTGATGGCGGACTGGCTCGTGGAGCGCTTCGCCTGACCGCAACCGGCCGGGCCCGCACCATCCGGGCGCCCGCGGTCGCAGGCACGGGTTGAGCCGCCGCCGGGATCGCCAGGCGACCCCGGGCACGCTCAGAAGTCGAAGGGAACGATCAGGTCGCTCTCGAGCGCCGCGGCGAAGGCTTCGATCTCGGCCTCCATGCACGCACGCGAGACACGCGTGAGCGTGGACTGAAGCTTGCGGGTGCCGCGGTCGAGCTCGCGGTCGAAGCGGTCGACGGCCTCCTGGCCGAACACCCCGGTGCCGCTCCACTCGCAGTTCGGGCAGCGCAGCACGACGCGCCAGTGCGAACGCCCGATCAGCGACCAGTCGATCGGCTGGACAAGTGTCGATCCGCACGTGCCGCAGCGGCAGAGCTCCGGGTCACAGGCGGTTTCGTCGTACTCCTCGACACGGTCGAGGTAGGTGAGGTCGTTCTCGGGCGGGCCCGAGAGCTCCAGATCACGGGGGCGACGCTTGTCGCGATGCACATCCATGCTTGGGTCATCGGCCGCAGGCGCCCCGCGCTTGAGCGCCCGGTGGACGGCGTTCTTCCCGGTAGGCTGTGAAGGCATGCCCCGCGTGATCCGGCCGGTCCGCCACGAGGATCATCTGAGCCTCGTCGAGCACCTGGATGAGCTGCGCACACGGCTCATCGTCTGCCTGGTCGCGGTCGGCGTCGCGTTTGCGTTCTGCTTCTGGCAGAACCATGCGCTGCTGCACCTGATCGGCGACCCCTACGCGAAGGAGACGCAGAGCCAGGTCGTGAAGTGTCAGGGCGAGCAGGGGCCGGTCTGGTGCACCGACCAGGCCGTCAAGGCCACCGCCGGCACGCTGCAGGCGGTGCTCAAGGCGATCGAGAATCCCGCAAACGGCCTGAATGCCTCATCGCGCCGCGCCGTGAACGCCACCACGCCGGCGCTGCGCTCGGCCCTGGCGAAGCTGCCGAAAACCGTTCCGGCGAACAGCCTGGTGACGATCGGCATCGGCGAGCCGTTCACCGCCACGATCACCGTCACCTTCTACTTCTCGCTGCTCCTGTCGCTGCCGATCATCCTCTACGAGCTCTACGGCTTCCTGATTCCGGCCTTCAGCCCGACGGAGCGCGCCGCCGCGCGGCCGGTGCTGATGGCGGTGCCCGGTCTGTTCGCCTGCGGCGTCCTGTTCGGCTACTTCGTGGTGCTGCCTGCGGCGGTCCACTTCCTGCAGAACTTCAACAGCGGCTCCTTCGAGCAGTTCGTACAGGCGTCCAGCTATTACTCGTTCGCGGCGCTGATCATGCTCGCGATGGGCCTGATCTTCCAGGTGCCGCTGGCGGTCGTCGGCGCGGCTCGCGCGGGAATCGTGACGCGGCGGCAGCTGCGCAAGAACCGCCGCTTCGCGATCGTCATTGCAGCGCTGATTGCAGCGCTGCTGCCCGGGGACGTGGTGACGATGACGCTGGAGACCCTTCCCGTCATCGTGCTCTACGAGGTCGGTATCCTGGTTGTCGCGTGGCTCGACCGGCGCGACGCCCGCCGGGCGCGAGCGCAGGGCCGCTCCGCCCCGACCAGCGCCCAGCCACAGCCACCGCCGCCCCCTCCTCCCCCGATCTCAGCCGACAATGCTTTTTGACCTCCGCAGCCCGCATCGCCGCCGGGTCATCAAGGTTGTCTATGTCTTTCTCGCGGTGCTGATCGGTGGTGGCCTGATCATCGCCGGCGTCGGCACCGGCTCCGGCTTCGGCGGCGGCCTGATCAGCGCCATCTTCAGCGGCGGCAGCAGCTCCACGACTGGCCAGACGTCCTACATCAAGGCGCTGGCGAAGGCGGAGAAGAAGGCGAAGGCCGCCCCACAGGACGCGGCGCTGTGGGTGAAGGCCGGCGAGGCCGCCTACTCGCTCGCGACGCTGCCGACCAACTACTCCTCGACGGTCGGCTTCACGAAGGCGGGACACGCCGCGCTGAACGAGATGAGGCAGGCGTGGACGAACTACCTGGCCGACGCGCCGCCCAACCCCAACAGCTTCTTCGCCGGCGAGGTGGTCGCTGCGTTCGCCGCACCGCCCTCCGGTGTCGGCGACTTCAAGACGGCGGAGAGCGCCCAGGAGGTCGTGGCCGCCGCCTCGCCGAGCGACATCGAGTTCGAATACCTCGCCTACTACTCCTGGCTCGCGCGCGACACCGCCGGGGGCAACCTCGCTGCCGCGAGGGCCCGCGCGCTCGCGCCGAAGAAGGATCTGAAGACCGTCAACAGCACCCTCGCGGAGATGCTGTCGGCCGCGAACGTCTACACCGGAGCGACCAGCTCGACCGGAGCGTCCAGCGCGACCGGAGCCACGGGCGCGACCGGAGCCACCGGAGCCACCGGCGGCTGATCGCCGCTAAGATCCCGCGGCCGGTCACCCAGGCGCGCCTCGGGCCGTTAGCTCAATTGGCAGAGCAGGGGCCTCTTAAGCCCAAGGTTGAAGGTTCGATTCCTTCACGGCCCATCGAAGGAGCCCATTGGACGCGCGCTCCCTTGATTCTCAGGCAGGGGCGGGTCCGTGCTTTCTACTGATCGGCGGCGCGCTGCGGTGCCGATGAGTGAGGTAGATGCGTCCTCTGGAAGGCCTCCGCGGTCGCCGACGGCGGCCTGACGTCCCCGCGCTCCCGGAGCTCGAGCGGCGGGCGACCGCGGCCGAGCGCGCGATGCGCGACCAGCGGACGCGGATGCAGACGATCGTGGACCAGGCCCCGATGTCGGTCCTGCTGGCGGACTGCGACGGACGCTACGTGGTGGCGAACCGCGCCTCGGCGGAGCAGATCGGGCTGCCCGTGGAGGAGATCGTGGGCCACCTCCCCGCCGAGCTCTATGAGCCCGCGGTCGCCGCGGAGATCGACCGCGACACGCGCCGGATCCTCGCCGGCGCCGGCCCGACGACCTTCGAGGTCACGCGCGCCAACGCACGCGGATCCCCCCCCGGCGAGGCGCGCGATTACCTGGTCACGATGTACCCCTCGCTCGACGCCGGCGGCCGGATCACCGGCGTCGGAACGAACTCCCTGGACATCACCACGCGCAAGCGTGCGGAGGCGGACGCCGCACGGATGGCGGAGATCATCACCTCGACCGACGCCGCCGTCGTCGGCATGGGGCTCGACGGGGAGATCCTCTCGTGGAATCCCGCGGCCGAGCTGATCTACGGCTACACCGCGCAGGAGGCCATCGGTCGCAACGTGTCGCTGCTCATTCCACCCGAGCGTCTCGGCGAGGTCTCGGTCAACAAGAGCCGCATCAACACGGGCCACCCGGTCGGCGAGATCGAGACCGTGCGCCGCCGCAAGGACGGCACCGACATCGACGTCGCGATCGCGCTCTCCCCGCTGCTGGACGCTCACGGCGAGGTGATCGGCGCTTCGACGATCGCGCGCGACATCACCGCGCAGAAGGCGATGCGCGAGCAGTTGCGGGCTTCCGAGGAGCGCCTGCGCGCGACGATCGACCATGCGCCGATCGGCATCGCCCTGCTCGCGCCGGACGGCCGGACGCTGCGCGTCAACCGGGCGCTGTGCGAGATGCTCGGACACGAGGAGAGCGCACTGCTCGCCGAGACCCGGCCGGCGATCACGCATCCCGACGAGGCCGGGATCGAGGCGGCGCTCACCGCCCGGCTGCTCGCCGGGGAGATCCCGTCCTACGATCTCGAGACGCGCTACCTGCGCGCTGACGGGTCGGTGCTGTTCGCCCAGCTGTCGGTGTCGGTCGCCCGCGACGCCGAGGGCGCGCCGATGCACCTCGTGGCGCAGGTCCAGGACATCAGCCGGCGCAGGGACGACGGAGCGCGCCTGCTGATGCAGGCGCGCGAGCAGGAGGCTCTGACGGAGGTCGCGACGCTGGTGGCGAGCGAGGCGCACGTCCGCGCCGTGTTCGCAGCCGCGGCCACTCGCGTCGCCGGACTCTTCGACGCCGATTTCGGCATCGTCGTTCGGTTGGACACCGACGAGCGGGCCCGCATCGTCGGCGCCTGGTCGGCCGACCCGCTCGCCACGCCTCGCCCGGGCGCGACCGTCGCGCTCGAGGGCCGGGGCGACAACGGGACCGCTGTGCGCGCGCGGCGCGCCGGCCTGCTCGTGAGCGACGCGCTCGCCGCCGGGACCAAGACGGCTGTCGAGCATGTGCTGTCCGCGCCGATCGAGGTGAACGGCCGCTTCTGGGGCGCCGTCGGCGTCGGCTGGGAGCGCGAGCCGGCCTCCGATCCGCAGGCCGCTGATCGCCTGTCGCGGTTCGCGCGCCTCGTGAGCCTCGCGGTCACCGGCGCGGACGCGCGCGAGCAGCTTTCAAAGCTGGCCTCGACGGACCATCTGACCGGCCTGCTCAACCGCCGCGCCTTCTCCGACCGTCTGGAGCATGACGTCGCCCGCGCGAGGCGTCACGACCGTCCGCTGAGCCTCGCGGTGTTCGACGTCGACCACTTCAAGTCGATCAACGACACCTTCGGCCACCCGACCGGTGACCGTGTGCTCGGCGACTTCGCCGAGCGGCTGATGGCCGGACGCCGCGCCGGGGACGTCATCGCGCGCATCGGGGGCGAGGAGTTCGCGCTGATCATGGCCGACACCGACGGAGCGGGCGCCGAGCTGTGCGCCGAGCGCAACCGGCTGGCGATCGGCGAGCACGCGTTCCCGGGGGTCGGCAACCTCACGACGTCGATTGGCATCTGCGCGCTCGATCACGCGAGTGACGCTCAGGAGCTGCTCCGCAACGCCGACCGCGCGCTCTACTGGGCCAAGGCCAGCGGGCGCAACGCCACCATTCGCTACACCCCCGAGATGGCGGCGAGGATGGGGTCGCCGGGGGACGCGGCGTGGTTCGGCTAGTGGGCCGTCCAGAGCCCCTCGACGTTCTTCATCAACCCACCGCCGTGTGTCGATAGCTGGATTGAGACGTGGATCCTCACGCTTCGCAGTCATTCGGCAAACGAACCTGCCCTTTCTGAACGGAGATTCCATGTCCACCACCGCCCTTCCGGCTCGCGCTCGCGTGCCGTCACCAGGCGAGTCCAACGTCTCGCACCTTTCGACCCGCGCCAGCCTGCCGGCGCCGGCGAGCGCCCCGGCGGCGATCGCCAGCCCGGGTCCGCTCGGTCTGCTGGCGATCGCGCTGACGACGTTCCTGCTCAGCATCATCAACGCGGGCCTCGTCAGCCCGGCCCTTCAGCCCGTGGTGTTCGGGGAGCTGTTCGCGTTCGGCGGGATCGTGCTGATCCTGTGCGGCATGTGGGCCTTCCGCGTGGGCCACATCTTCGGCGCGACCGCGTTCACCGGTTACGGCGCGTTCTTCCTCTCGTTCTGGGCGCTCTTCCAGTTCTACATCACGCAGATCCCGCCGGCCCAGGTCGGCAAGGCGATCGGCCTGTACCTGCTCGCGTGGGCGATGTTCACGCTCGTCATCTTCATCGCCTCGTTCAAGACCAACCGGGTGACGAACGTCGTGATCGGCCTGTTGCTGGTGATGCTCGTCGTCAGCGGGATCGGCAAGACCGGCGGCAGTGTGGCGCTCGTCCACTGCGGTGGCTACGTCGGGCTGGTCGTCGCACTCGGGACCGCCTATATCGCCTGTGCCGAGCTGCTGTCCGCCGTGCACGGTCGCAGCATCCTGCCGCTGAAGGAACTGTCGTGACGACCGCGCTCCGCGCCCTGCGCGCGGAGCGTCAGTAGCTTCGGGTCTCGCTCTGGCGGGCGTGTCCAGCGCTCGCCGTGAGCGCGATCACGCCGGCCCCCGCGGGCAGCGCGATCTTGACGCGCTCGCAGGCGCTGACCGTTTCGTGGCGCCGCCTGTGCGCCGCCCCGTGGGCGGGGCGGATCTGGAAGCTGAGCTGGCCGCCACGGCGCGCGACGAACGTGAGCGCGTGAGCGCCCCTGGTCCTGACGACCGACACCGTCCCGAGGACGCCGCCGCTGTGCTTGGCCACGCAGCCCGGGGATCCGCCCGTCGAGGTGGTCGTTGTCGTTGTTGTGGTCGTCGTGGTCGAGGACGTGGCGCCCGTGAAGACGTCCGAGCCGAACGAGGGCAGGCCGGGCTGCGCCGCGTAGCCGAGGTGCGCGAGCCCGAACAGATCCTCGATCGTGCGCAGCAGGCTGTAGTGGTTGTAGGCGGTCTGAGTCACCGTGCCGGGCTTGATGAACGGCGACAAGAGCACCGCGCCGACCTTGCCTCCACCGGTCGCGGCGGCGCTCGAGTCGGTCGGGTCGCCGGGGTCGGGGGCGTTTGGCCCGGGCTGCTCGCCGCAGCAGGAGGAGTCGTCGCCGCCGGCGTCGGCCTCGTCGAAGGTGACGACGATCAGCCCGTCGGCCTTGTAGGCCGCCGAGGCCTCGATCTCGCTGATCAGGCCGGGGAGGAAGCTGTTGACCTGTGCCAGCCCGCCGGGGTCGCCGTTGGCGCAGTTCGTGTTGTGGCCGTCGTTGCAGAGGCCGGGCGTGATGAAGGAGAGGTTCGGCGTCGTCGCCACGGCGCCCAGGTCGCTCGCCAGCACGCTCAGGTTGACGACGTGGCTGTCGCAGTAGGCCGTGTTGTCGATGATCGAGTGGAAGTACATGAACGGGTCGTGCCGGGTCGCGTACTGGTCGGTCGCGGTCTCGCTCTGCGTGGCGTCGGCGGTGCCGATCGCCGTGTGTCCGCACGTCGCCGACTCGCGCGAGGGGTCGGAGCCCATGCTGTCCATGTAGCCCTTCCACGTCAGCCCGGCCGCGTCGAGCTGGCCGGGGAGCGTCGGCACGGCGGGGGAGGAGCTCGGATACACGCAGCCGCTGCCGGTCGCCTGCCCGTTCGCATCCAGCGTCGGGCTCGTCGCGACGAAGTCGGAGAACGTGCCGCAATCGTTCTGCGTCGCGCTGTCGGGCGCCTGTCCGGAGATCATCGCGATGTAGTTGTCGAGCGAGTCGTGGCCGATCCCGTAGTAGTTGGGGATGAACGCCCCCTGGGAGACCAGTGTCTGGGCGAGATACGGCGCCGGCGAGGAGGGGCCGAACGTCGTCGACTCGTCCTCGTTCTCCAGCACGATCACGAACACGTGCCTGACCGCCGGCAGCGACGAGCCCGAAGCACCGGAGCTCGGCACGAGCTCCAGCCCGAGGACGACCGCCGCGGCGAGCGCGAGCAGCCGCGAGCTCATGGCACCCCTCGCCGCACGACCTCGCAGTTCACCGTCGTGTACGCCTTCGGGTTGGAGAGCGTGACGATGTCAAAGCCGGAGCCGCAGTTGATCGTGCCGTGGCCGAAGTAGGCGAAGATGTGGTCGTTGCCGGGCCCGCCGTAGACGACGTTGTAGCCGTGGCTGGTGTAGATCCAGTCGTTGCCCGGCCCGCCGTAGAGCACGTCGTGCTGGGTCGAGGGGTTGTCGGGAACGGGGTGCTGGTCGCCCCAGATGATGTCGTTGCCGGCGCCGCCGTAGATCGTGTCCGACCCCGGACCGCCGAGCAGCAGGTCGTTGCCGCGGGTCCCGCGCAGGACGCCGCCGGCGGCGCGCGCGATGAAGGTGTGCCACGTGTGCGGCCAGCCCCGGTGGCTGACATCGCCGGCCGCCCCGGCGACCGCCAGTGCGTAGACGAGGCCCGCGAGCGCGAGCGCGCACAGGAGCAGCGCTTCGCGCCGGCGCCCAGACTTCCGGGGGCGCGGTGTGCCCGTTGCTCTCCCCGCCATGGGGCGGGCACGATACCAGCGGGCGCCCGCGCGCCGCGTCAGGTACCCGCCGTGCGCGGGCGCCCGGCGCGCCGCTATGATCGCCGACGAGCGATGAGGCTCGCTCCATAACCGCGGCTCCCGTGCCGCTGATGGCCTCTACGAACCGTCCAACGACGCATCGTGGAGGTCCCCTGATGGATCCAATCTCACTCGCCGCCATCCTCGTCGGTGGCGTGCTGCTCGCGAGCATGGTGTCGGTCGAGTTCGGCATCTCCGTCGCGCTGATCGAGCTTGCGCTCGGCGTCGCGCTCGGCAACATCTTCAGCCTCAACCCGAACGAGAGCTGGCTGGTCTTCATCGCCGGCTTCGCCTCGGTCCTGCTGACCTTCCTGGCCGGCGCGGAGGTCGACCCCGACTACTTCCGCGAACGCTTCACCGCCTCGGTCACGATCGGCGTGGCGTCGTTCGCCGGGCCGTTCGCGGTCGCCACGCTGGTCGCGCTCGGGCCGCTCGGTTGGAGCACCAGGGCGTCGCTGATCGCCGGCACCGCGCTGTCGACGACCAGTCTCGCCGTCGTCTACGCCGTGCTGGTCGAGACCGGGCTGAACACGGTGCGGATCGGCAAGCTGATCATGAGCGCCTGCTTCGTGACCGACATGTGCACGGTGCTCGCGCTGTCGGTGATCTTCATCAAGCCGACGATCTGGTTCCCGGTCTTCCTCGTCGTCTCGGTCGTCGCGATCGTGCTCCTGCCGAAGCTCGCGCCTGCGTTCTTCGCCCGCTACGGCGACCGCGTGATCGAACCGGAGATCAAGCTCGTGTTCGCGATCCTGCTCGCGCTGATGGTGCTCGGAAAGGCCGCCAACAGCCAGGCGGTGCTGCCGGCGTTCGTGCTCGGTCTCGTGATGTCGCGCCACTACCAGCGTCACCGCGAGGAGCAGCGGCGGCTGCGGATCGTCGCATTCGCGTTCCTCACCCCGTTCTTCTTCATGCGCGGCGGCATGAACGTGTCGCTGGCGGCGGTGTTCGCGAACCTCGGCATCCTCGCCGTGCTGTTCGCCGCGAAGATGGTTCCCAAGCTCGGCCTGATCTTCCCGCTCGCCCGCCGGCACGCGCCGCAGAACGCGACGTTCCTGACGCTCCTGATGAGCACCGGGCTCACCTTCGGCACGATCAGCGCGCTGTACGGGCTGACCGCGCACATCATCGACCGAACCCAGTTCTCGCTGCTCGTCACCGTCGTCGTGCTCTCCGCGATCGTCCCGACCGCGATCGCGCAGCGCTGGTTCTCACCCCGGGGAGCCGCCGAGCACCTGCTGCCGCCGGACCCGAGCGAGATCCTGATCGGCGAATCCAGTTGAGCTGTTCGACCGGGTGCATGCACCCGGTCGCCGGAGGGTGCATGCACCCTCCGGGGGGACGGAGCATGCTCCGTCCCCTGGAAGAGCTTCAGAGCTGGACGGCGGCGCGGCCGGCGAAACGGGCGCGCCCGCCCAGTGCTTCCTCGATGCGCAGCAGCTGGTTGTACTTCGCGACGCGCTCGGAGCGCGCGGGGGCGCCGGTCTTGATCTGGCCGGCGCCGGTGGCGACGACGAAGTCCGCGAGCAGCGCGTCCTCGGTCTCGCCGGAGCGGTGTGAGACGAAGCAGCGGTAGCCGGCCTCGTGCGCCATCGCGATCGTGTCGAGCGTCTCCGTCAGCGTGCCGATCTGGTTGAGCTTGATCAGGATCGAGTTGGCGATGCCGGCGTCGATGCCACGGCGCAGGATCTTCGGGTTGGTGACGAAGATGTCGTCGCCGACCAGCTGGATGCGGTCGCCGATGCGCTCGGTCAGCGCCCTCCAGCCGTCCCAGTCGCCCTCGGCCATGCCGTCCTCGATCGCCACGATCGGGTAGCGGCCGATCAGCTGCTCCCAGTAGTCGACCATCTGCGCGGAGCTGAGCGTGCGGCCCTCCCCCTTCAGCACGTAGGCGCCGTCGTGGAAGAACTCGCTCGCGGCGGGGTCCATCGCGATCGCGATCTCCTCGCCGGGGGTGTAGCCGGCGGCCTCGATCGCGGAGACCAGGAGCTCCAGCGGCGCCTCGTTGGACTCGAGCGCCGGCGCGAAGCCGCCCTCGTCGCCGACACCGGTCGAGAGGCCGCGCGAGTTCAGCGTGCTCTTCAGCTGGTGGTAGGTCTCGGTCGCCATCGCCATCGCCTGGGTGAAGGTGGCGGCGCCGACCGGGACGATCATGAACTCCTGGAAGTCGACCGGGTTGTCGGCGTGCGCGCCGCCGTTCAACACGTTCAGCGCCGGCACCGGCAGCAGCGTCGCGTCCTCGCCGCCGAGGTAGTGGTACAGCGGCTGCTCGAGCTCCGCCGCCTGCGCGCGGGCGACCGCGAGCGAGGTGCCGAGGATCGCGTTGGCGCCGAGGCGGGCCTTGTTGTCGGTCCCGTCGAGCGCGATCAGCGCGTGGTCGAGGCCGGCCTGGTCGGCGCCGTCGCGGCCGATCACGGCCTTCGCGATCTCTCCGTTGACGTGGCCGACCGCGTTCGAGACGCCCTTGCCGCCGTAGGCCTTGCCGCCGTCACGCAGCTCGACGGCCTCGTGCTCGCCGGTCGAGGCGCCGGAGGGGACGGCGGCGCGGCCGAATGCCCCGGACTCCAGTCGCACGTCCACCTCGACGGTGGGATTGCCACGGCTGTCGAAAATCTGGCGGCCGTGGACGTGTGCGATTGCGGTCATCTACCCATGCAGTCTAGTCGCCCTCGAGGTGCGCACGATGTAACAAAGAGTGAAAGACCGCAGCGAATCGGGGAGCGCCGGCCCACTACTGCGTCGTGCGGCTGGCCGGCAGCTGCGCGTCCGCGCGCTTGACCAGCTCCATCGCCGAGTCCTCGGGCGTGAGCTGGGCGACACCGAACTTGATCTCGCAGCGGTCGCTGGTGTCGGCCGCGAGCTCGGCCTGCACCGCGTCGAAGCGCCGGCGGGCGATCTCGACCGTGGCGTCCGACATCACGCAGAGAAACTCGTCGCCGCCCATCCGCACGATCAGGTCGTAGGAGCGCAGGTGCTCGCGGATCGCGCGCACGGCGTGCTGCAGCAGCGCGTCGCCGGCGGCATGGCCCTGCGCGTCGTTGACCGTCTTCAGCCCGACGACGTCGATGTAGGCGGTCGCGAGCGGGCCGGCGGTGCGCCGCGCACGGGCGATCTCGTGTTCGAGGTCGGCCAGGCCCGCGGCGCGCGTGCGAGCCCCGGTCAGCTCGTCGGTCTCGGCGTTCAGCAGCCGTTGCAGGAGCGCCACGCGATCGGCCTCGGCGGCGGCCCGGTCGCGCGCCGCCTGCTCGCGGTCGAGCGACGCCTGCTCGCGGTCGGCGGCCGCCCGGGCGCGAAATTCGGCGGCCCAGACGCGATCCGCGACCTCTCCGTGGGAGTGCTCGGGCGCGGGCGCCGTCTCCGCGTCGGCGCCGATCCCCAGCTCGCTGTCGCGCACCGCCGCGGCCTGGTCGCGGGCCGCCGCGGCCCGGTCGCGGGCGCGTGCGACGGCGTCACGCGCGGCTGCCGCGGCGATGCGGTCCTCGGCGGCCTCCGTGCGTTGCCGGGTGCCGCGGTCGCGGATGTCGCGGGTGAGTCCGTGCGCCTGCGCGTCGCCGCCGTGGGCGAGGTCGAGATCGCTGGCCGCCTGGTCGGTGTCGGACGCCGCCTGGTCGCTGTCGGCGGCGGTCTGGTCGCTGTCGGACGCGCTCTGGTCCGTGTCGGCGTGCGTCTGTTCGGCGTCCGCGAGGGTCTGGGGGTCCTCGATCGGATCCGGGCACGGTTCGCTCCCGTGCCGCTTTCGCTTCTGCCGGCCGCTCCTGCGGCCGGTTTCACTGCCACCTGGCGTTGGGGTGCCCACGCCGCGTCTCCACATGGTCAGCCGAGAGTCTCAGTGAGCCCCCCAGCTACCCGATTGACATAAATTATCGTAGCACTTCGCACAAGCAGGCGATAATTGTGCGCGCTTATCTGCAGTTCGTGCAAGATTTGCGATGAAGTGGCGCTTCACGCGGGCGGCGGCTCGGGCGGGCCGAGCGCCCTGACCGCCGCGTCCACCGACGGATAGAGGTGATCGGCGCCGATCCGCGCCAGAAGGCCGCTGCGCTGCAGGCCCTCGCGCGCGTGCTGCCCGGCCCGCGCGACCGCGAAGGTGATCTGCTCGCGGTCGAGCTCGTCGAGGAGCTCGGCGAGCGCACGTGAGCCGGTGTAGTCGAGGTCGTGCATGCCGAGCGCGTCGAGCACCAGCAGCCGCGGCGTCCCCCTGGCGCGGGTGAGCGACGCCTCGACCTGCGCGCGGAAGTGGATCGCGTTGGCGTACCACAGCGGCGTCGCGAACAGCACCGCCAGCACCCCCGGGACCTGCGCCGCCTCCCTGCTGGCGCTCAGCGCCACCCACGAGGTGGTTCCCGGGATGCGGCCCAGCACGTGAACCTGCGGGCTTGCGGTCAGGCGGGTGCGGTCGAGGATCGCGAGGCCGACGGCGACGCCGATGCCCTGCTCGACGCCGACCAGCGCGACGGTCAGCAGCGTGATCACCGCGAGCGCGAACTCGAAGCGGTCGAAGCGCGCGATGGCGCGCAGGTCGCGCACGTGGAAGATCCGTGTCGCGATGAAGATCAGCACCGCGGCGAGCGTGGCGAGCGGCACGTCCTTGAGCAGCCCGGCGGCGGGGATCAGCACCAGCAGCGCGGCGGCCGCGCCGAGACCGGCCGCCTGCGTGCGCCCGCCCGCCGAGGCGGTCGCGGCGGTTCTCGCCGGGCTCGCGTTGACGGGGAACGCGCCGAGCAGGCCGGCCGCGATGCTGCCGGCGCCGACACCGATGAAGTCACGCCCGACGTCGACCTCGTAGTGCCCCTGGTCGGCGAAGGCGCGGGTCGTCGCGGCGGACTGGCTGACGACCACGAGCGCGACGACGCCGGCGACCGGCGCGACGCTGCCGATCGCCGACCACGACAGGTCGAACAGCCCCAGGCGCGGCGCGCCGTGCGCGATCGCGCCGAGGATCGCGACGCCGTGCGCGTGCAGCCCGGCCACGCCGACCACAACAGTCGAGCCGACCAGGCCGACCAGCGCTCCCGGCACCTTGCGATCGATCCGCTCCGCCGCGACCACGACCGCGAAGACCGCGGCGCCGATCCCGAGCGTCCAACCGCTCGTGTCGCCGAGGTGCGAGACGACGACCGAGATGCGGTTCAGCGTCGAGCCGCTCACCGAGGCGAGACCGAACAGGTCCGGCAGCTGGTGGACGACGATGATCACGGCGACGCCGGCGAGGAAGCCGGTGATGATCGGGGCCGACAGGAACTCCGCGATCCAGCCGAGGCGCAGCAGCCCGATCAGCGCGACGATCGCGCCCACCATCACCGCGAGGATCCCGACCAGGTCGATGTAGTGGGGCGACCCGGCGGGCGCGAGGCGCATGATGCCGACCGCGAAGAGCGGGGCGATCGTGGAGTCCGCGCCGACCGACATCTGCGGGTTCGAGCCGAGCAGCGCGAACAGCACCGTCCCCGCGACGAAGGCGTAGAAGCCGGCGATCGGCGGCATCCCCGCCAGGCGCGAGGTGGCGAGCTGCTCGGGCACCGCGATCACCAGCAGCGTCAGCGCCGCCAGCAGGTCGGCGCTCACCCAGGCGCGGCTGTAACCGTGCAGCGAGGTCAGGACGAAGCCGCCACGGCGCTTCGCGCCGGCGCCGGAGACCGGCGCGTGAATGTCGCCCGTCGGGCTCGACAGGCGGCGGAGCGCTCCCCGTCCCCAGCGTGGCACCGCCGCATCATCGCTCACCGGCGGCGGCTTGCGCAGCGCGCGGAGCGCTGCGACGCTTGACGGCGATGAGCGCCGCGCCCCGCCTGATCACCGCGCGCCTGCTGCTGCGCGAATGGCGGGCGGAGGATCGCGAACCCTACGCGGCGCTGAACGCCGATCCGGCGGTGCGCGAGTTCTTCCCCGAGCGCCTGACGCGCGCGCAGAGCGACGCGCAGATCGCGGTCTTCGAGGAGCACTTCGCGGCGCACGGCTTCGGCATGTGGGCGCTGTCGCTGCGCTCCGGCGGCGAGCTGATCGGCTTCACCGGGATGGACCTCGCGACCTACGACGCGCCGTTCGCGCCGGCGGTCGAGATCGGCTGGCGCCTCGCCCGCACCGCCTGGGGCCACGGCTACGCCACCGAGGCGGCGCTCGCGACGCTCGAGTTCGGCTTCGAGGCGCTCGAGCTGCGCGAGATCGTCGCCTGCACGACGCCCGCGAACCTCCGCTCGCGCGCGGTGATGGAGCGCCTCGGGATGACCCGCGACCCGCGCGAGGACTTCGACCACCCGGAGGTCGCGGCCGGCCACCCGCTGTGCCGCCACGTGCTCTACCGGCTGGGCGCGGCGGCGTGGCGCAAGCGGCGCGGCGGGTAGCGCCGGCGCTCGCCGGCCGTTGCGTGGCCGCGTCGCGGTTCGCGAGCCGTCGCGTCGCCGCGTCGCCGCGTCGCGGTTCTGGCACGATGCGCGCCATGGGCGTGCACCTGTGGGCGTTCGTGGCGGTCGCGGGGCTCGTGATCGTCGCGCCGGGACCCGACACCGTGATGGTGACCAAGAACGCGGTGGTGCACGGGCGCGGCGCGGCGCTCGGGACGGGCTTCGGCGTCAGCGCCGGGCTGCTGGTCTGGACGGCCGCCGCGGCGCTCGGCGTGGCCGCGGTCGTGCGCGAATCCGCGGTCGCCTTCACGGTGCTGAAGCTGGTCGGGGCCGCCTACCTCGTGTGGCTCGGCGCCGGCGCGCTGCGCGCGGCGCTGCTGCGCTCCGGGCACGCGATCGATGCGGACGGCGAGTCACGCTCCCCGCTCGGCTGGGGCGGCGGCTTTCGCCAGGGGTTCCTGTCGAACATCGGCAACCCGAAGATCGCGGTCTTCTTCACCGGCCTGCTGCCGCAGTTCGTCGCGCCCGGACGCCCCGTCCTCGTGCCGTTCCTGCTGCTTGGCGGCCTGTTCGTGGCGATGGCGGTGATCTGGCTGTGCGCCTATGCGCTCATCGCCGCGCGCGCGGCGCGGGTGCTGACCCGCCCGGGCGTCAAGGCGGCGCTCGACGCCGTCAGCGGCGTCGTGCTCGTCGGCCTCGGCGTGCGGCTCGCGCTGCAGCGCCGCTGAGGGCGCGCGACGGCTCGCCGGGCCAATCTCAAACAACGGCTTTCACAATGACGGGCACGCCCGGATTCAGCCCGGATGGCGGCGTTGGATCGTCACCCGGCACCTTGCAGGTACCACCGGTACCTGCTTCGGCGCCCTGCACCGCCCAACTTGCCCCCGAACCGCCCCGGACCCACCCTCATTTTGAAAGACGTTCTACTAAGGTGCGGCCGTGGCTGAATTGATCGCGGCGGCGGCGGAGCGCTACGCCGAAGCGCACACGACCGCGTTCGGCGGGCCGCTGGACGTCGCGGCCGCCTGGACGCAGGCGAACACGTCGTCGCCGCAGATGATGAGCGGCCTCGCCGAGGCGCGGCTGCTCGAGGCGCTGATCGTCACCGGCGGGGCGCGTCACGTGCTCGAGATCGGGACCTTCACCGCCGTCGGCGCGCTGACGATGGCGGCCGCGCTGCCGCCGGACGGTCGTGTGACGACGCTCGAGGTCGACGCCGCGATCGCCGAGACGGCGCGCCGCCACATCGACGCGAGTCCGGTCGGCGAGCGCGTGGAGCTGATCGTCGGCGACGCGCTCGAGACGATCTCGCGCCTCGCCGGCCCGTTCGACCTGGTCTACATCGATGCGTCGAAGGCCGAGTACCCGGCCTACTACGATGCGGTCCTGCCGAAGCTCGCGGAGCGCGGCGTGATCGTCGCCGACAACCTGTTCCGCGCCGGCGCGACGCTCGACCCGGGCGCCGGCGACGAGGGCACGATCGCGATGCGCGAGTTCGCCGACCGCGTCCAGCGCGACGAGCGGGTGCACAACGTGCTGCTGACGATCGGTGACGGCGTGATGCTGGCGTGGCATCGCCCGCCGGACGCGCAGTAGGCGGCGGGGCGGAGCGTGGGGCGTCAGCGAGCGTCCGGGCCGCCGCTGATCTGCGCGGCTGACCCGGAGCTCTGAGCGGACCCGTTGTCCGCCCGGCTGCGTATCGACGGCAGGCGGCGGAGGAGCAGCGCGTAGGCGATCGCGCCGCCGGTCAGCGGCACGAGCAGCCCGATCGCCTGGTGGAGCAGCACGGCGGCGATCGCGGCGTTGCGGCCGACGCCGTAGACGATCAGCATCGCCGACATGCCGCCGATCGTCCCGATGCCGGCCGGCAGCGGAATCGATCCGCCCAGCGCACCGATGATGTAGGCCATCAAGACGATCGCGAACCCTGGACCCGGGTGCGCATGGATGGCGAGAAAGGCCGTCCACAGGACCAGCACGTCGAATCCGAGGTACGCCAGCACCGCGAGCACGCTCGTCCAGCCGCCGCGGTGAACGAGAAGCCGCTTCGTGTCGGCCACGGCGTCGGCGAGGGTGGTGATTGCGCCCGCGATCCTGGGGTGTTTGGGCGCCAGCCGTTCGGCATGTCGGGCGGCGCGCGGAGCGATCAGCAGCACGGCCGCGATCGCGGTCGCCGCGACGGCCGCCGGCAGCACCACCAGCGGGAGATGGCGCTCACCGGCAAAGATCCCGGTTGCCAGTCCGACGCCGAAGACGATCAGTGCCAGCGCGTCGACGGCCGTGTTGAGGAACTGGAGATTGAACTCGCGCTCGGCGGTCAGCCTGGCCGGCATTCCGAAGCGGTGCAGGATCCAGGCTCCGACTCCGACGCCTCCCCACGCCCCACCCGGGAGCAGGAGTCCGCCTCCGAGCTGTGCCCAGGCGACGTCGTCGTCCATTCGCCGGCCTTGGAAGTCGTGATCGAGCACCCGCTGCGGGTCGACGATCGCCCGCCACGCGACGACGAACCCGAACTCGGAGAGCACCTCGAGCGCGATCGCGCCCAACAACCACTCCCACGACACGTGTTCGAGGCTGCGCAGCGCCTGCTTCAGCGCCGGAATCAGCTTCAGCACCAGGTACGCGGCCCCCAGCAGGCCAACCAGCTCGAGCGCCGACCGCTGCAGATGGCGCTTCGCGACGCCTTGCGCACGCCGCGCGTGATGCTGCTCCGCGGAGGTGTCCATCCCCGCCGCCACGGTGTCGTTCACGATCAGGCCCCGGCGGCGGTGGGTACACCCGCGCCCGCGTTGCCCGGGTCGAGCAGTTCGAGCGCCAGCGCGGACCAGGCGAAGTCCTCGGCGCCCATGCCGCTCCCGTGGCGCGGGTCGTAGAACTCGCGCAGCCCCTCGCGCGCCACCGTCTCAGTGATCGCCCGTGCGAGCGTGGCCGCCTCCTGCTCGTAGCCGAGACGCACGATGCCCCGCCAGACGAGCCAGGCGCTGTTGACCCATGCCGGGCCGCGCCAGTAGCGTCGCAGGCCCTCAAAATGCTCCCGCAGCGAGAACGACGGCTCATCCAGCGAGACCGCGGGAGGCGCAACGGCCGTCCAGAAGCGGCGCTCGTCGAGCAGGTACGCCACCAGGCGGTGCCCGATCTGCTCGGGGAGATCCGGCAGTGCGAGTGGCGCGAGCGCCGCCCAGGTGACGGGGATCCGCTCCGTGATCGCCGGCATAACCGCCGGTAGGAACAGCCCGCTGCGCTCGTCGTAGAGCCGGGCGACCAGCGCCGGCGTGATCGACGGAAGCCCGAGCGCCAGTCGAGAGAGCCCGTGAAGCACGTTCGTCAGCACCTCGCAGACGACCGGGTCGCCGTCGGCGCGCACCGCGTCGATCCGAAACTCGCGCTCCCGGTTGCGGCGCACCAGCTCGATGAAGCCGGGGAGGCCCTGCGCCCGGTGGCGCCAGATCGGGTCGAACTGCGGCGATGCATCCAAACCGGACTCATCGGGCTGCAGGATCCACAACAGCCCGTCACCCTCCAGGTCGCGCTCGGCGGTGACCGCGGCGTGGTGGGCGACGATTCGCGACTCCAGCGCCGGATCGCCCACCGCCAAGCTCCAGGCGAACGCCAGCGCCGGCGGCTGGATCGTCGCGGTCATCAGGTCGCCGTGATGGATCACGTTGTAATACAGCTGGCGCGGGCCGCTGACCGGGTGCTCCCAGAAGATCGTGTGACCAATGAAGCCGTCGGGCCGCGCCGCGGCCAGCAGCGTCTCCAGCTCCAAGCGCGAGCGCGCCGGGTCAAGATGGCGCCAGGCGATGGCCGCGAAACAGGAGTCCCAATACCACTGCCAGCGGTAGCGCTCGGGGCTCGGGCGCGTGTACCTGAACGGCACGCCATCGCGTTCGCCGACGGTCCAGCTCCCCTCGAGCGTCTCGCGGCAGCGCTGCGCGAGCAGATTCACGCACGGCAGCTTCGCAAAACGAGCAGCGCGGAGTCTCAGCGACGTGCCGGAGGATCAGCTCGCTCCGGCACGCACACGACCGGTGCGGCGAGCCGCTGCCATCGACCGCTCGGCGGCGACCCGCCGCAGTGTTCCGCAACGCACGACCAGGGGCAGCCGGGCCGCGGCGGGGTCCGCGCGTAGGCGCGGGGCTGCGGGCTGCGTCAGGCGGTCCGCGGCCGGCCGCGTTCGCTGTGCTCGACGATCGAGCGAAGGGCGGCGACGTGGCCGTCGAATGCCGCGGCTCCGGCGGGGGTGAGTCTGGCGCGAACGCGGCGACGGTGGTCGCGCACGGGCCGCTCGATCTCGACGTAGCCGGCGTCGGCGAGGGTTGAGAGCTGCTTGGACAGCGCCGAATCGGACAGGGCGAGCTCCTCGCGCAGGAACACGAAGTCCGCCCAGTCCGCCGCCGCCAGCAGCCCGACGAGCGTCAGCCGGGTGGTGGGGTGGATCAGCTCGTCGAACTTTGGCGCCGTCATCGCCCGGACGTGCGCGCCGCGCGCCGCCGGATGGCCGCGATCAGCTGGGGGCGTCCGAGCACGATGATCGTGGCGATGAACAGGCTCGCGATCGTGACCGGGTCGCGGGCGCCGTCGGCGTGAGCGGCCAGCGCCAGCCCGACGGTGAGGCATCCGAGCGCGGCGACCATGCCGACGACGATTCGTGCCGTGTCGCGACCGGCGATCTCGGCACGGACGCTGAGGCGCTCGGTTCTGCGCCGCCCACTCGCGGCTCTTCCCGCCACCGATGCATGGACCGCACCAAACGCGAGCGTGGCCGCTCCCGTGGCCCACGGGTTCTTGAGATCCGTGATCACGCCGAGCGCGATCCAGCCCAGCGCGAGCCCCCACCAGTACCAGCGGGGAAGCCCGATCTCGTCGATCACGCGCAGGCGGCCGCGCTCGACCGCATCGAGGGCCAGGCGAGCCTGGTCGGGTGTTATGGGCGCGTCCATGTCAGTTCCTTTCACAGCTCAGTTTCCTAATGGGAAAGTAGAGCCTAGACTTTCCAGTCAGGAAAGTCAAGCCGTTCGCCCGTCCGCCGAGAGCCGTCGCCCGCGCGCTCGGGTTGCGCGCCGGAACGGGTCGATCGTCAAGATCAGCCACCGCGACCTCGGACAACCGCTGGTCTGCAGCAGCCCGACGAGTTCTCCCGAGCCGCGCGGCCTCTCTGCGCGGCCTGTCTGGAAAGATGGCCGAACCCGACGCGAGGAGCCTTTCCGGATGCGCAAAGTGGTCGTCTACGAATTGCTTTCGCTTGATGGCGTGGCCGAGCGGCCGGACGCGTTCTTCACGGACTTCGACGAGGTGATGGGGGAGAACCTCGGTCGTGTCATCAGCTCCCAGGACGCCGTGCTCCTCGGGCGCCGCACCTACGACGAGTGGGCCGAATTCTGGCCCAACAGTGCCATTGAGCCATTCGCGAGTTTCATCAACGGTGTCCAGAAGTTCGTGGTGACCTCGACGCCGCTCGAGCGGCCGTGGGCGCGCAGTTCAGTCGTTGGTAGCGGTCTCGTCCCGTTCGTCGTCGATCTCAAGCGTCAGCCTGGTGGCGACATCGGGGTCCACGGGAGTATTGCCCTGGCCCAGTCGCTCCTCGACGAGGGCCTGGTTGACGAACTCCGGCTTGTGATCGCCCCAGTCGTGCGCGCGCAGGGGCGAAGGCTCTTCGATCACGGCAGCCCCAGGCGGCTGTCACTGACACGCAGCGGTGCCTCTCCAACCGGCTACCTGCTTGTCGACTTCCAGGTAACGAACTGACGTCGACTTCACCACTTTACGATCGCGTGTCGCGGCGCGGGCTCGGACGGGTCCAGAATCTCCAGCCGCGGGCGCTAATCACCCCACCAGTCCCGCTGACCCTCCACGTCGTCTCGCGGGTTCTCGCCGAGGTTGGGCGCGCCGAAGACGAGGATCTCGAGCCCCTGCGGCCCTTCGGCCCGGACTCGTAGCCGCGCCACGTACGCCTCACTGCAGGCCGAGCCCGCAGAAGGCTGCGGCCTTCCGAACCGCGGGCGAATTGAGATTGATCGACTCGGGGACCAGCCAGACCAGGTCGCTGTTGGGCACGGCACCCATCACCCCGAGATGCTCCGCGTTGACGTTGATGGGGACGTGCGTCGTCGGATCCGGCCAGTTCGACACTCGGTGCGCTCGCATGCACCGCGACATCGCCAGCCCCTGTGCCACCTGGGCGGCGGTCGCCGGTTCAGCCGCCGCGTCGCCGGGCCCGTAGAGACCCAGCTTCGCGCATGTCTTCTGGGCCGAGAAGAAGGCCGGCGAGGTCAGCATGCCCGGGGGCGTGCTGAGGTTGGCCTGGGCGCCGCCGGCGCCGAAGGTCGGGTCCGGAAGGTTCGGCACGCCATGCGAACGCATGCAGGCGGCCCACTTCAGCGTGCCCTCCGCGAAGCTCGAAGGGCTCGCCTTGCTGGGGCCCTTGGACGCGGTGCTGCTCGGCTTGCCCGAGGACCCGCATCCGGCGATCACGAGCGCGATGGACACGACGGCCACGGCGATCGGCAGGCGACGGCGATCGACGTGAGCGGGCGGTGACATCCGCCCGATCGTAGCTCGCCCGCGTACGGGTCAGACCAACCAGCGGCCGTCGCGCATCAGCTCGCGGTCGGGCATCTCGCCCACCTCGCGCCAGGCCTGGATGCGGCGCGGCGAGATCCGAAACCAGCTGTAGGGGGTGGCCAGCGCACGCGGGTCGAAGCCGGTGTGCGCGACGAACCGGTCACCACGCTCCTGCGGCAGCTCGTCGAGCTCGACGACCTCGACCTCGCCGTCGATCATGCACACGTCGCGGGTGTGGCCGAGCGCCAGCCGAACGGCCCGGGTTGCGGCCAGGTTCCTGCCGGTGGGGCTCCGCGTCGGCGTGGCCACCAGCAGCGCCTCACCGTCCCAGTCGAAGCACAGCGGCACCAGGTGGGGC